>JAESGF010000159.1_pt1 | contig 49809 bp, 45 predicted proteins | sample 9269621 | NCBI WGS metagenome assembly JAESGF01 (sample SAMN14515066, study PRJNA621663) | algae metagenome | isolation source: Tolypothrix carrinoi HA7290-LM1 and co-occurring heterotrophs from dry rock... | place: USA: Makauwahi cave, Kauai, Hawaii | collected 2011-01-06
CGCCGCCCGTTTGAAAGGCCGGCCGACTTGGAGGACAGACCGTGATCGACGTGCAGCGCATCGAACGGCAGATCGACACCTGGCTCGACGAGGACATCGGCTCCGGTGACCTCACCACCGACCTCATGATCGAGGCCGGCGCGAATGGCCGCTACCGGATGGTCCCGCGCGGGCCGATCGTGGTCGCCGGCATTCCCGTCGTCGAGCGCATCTTCAAGCGGCGCGACCCGCGGATCGCCGTCACGCAGCATCTGCGCGATGGCGAGGAGGTCGGCCCCGGAGGCTGGCTCGTCACCGTGGAGGGGCCGGTGCGGGCGATCCTCACGGCCGAGCGCGTGGCGCTCAACCTCGTGCAGCGCCTCTCGTCGGTGGCGACGGAGACGGCGCGGTTCGTGGCGGCCATCGCCGGGACGCGGGCGGTAATCGTCGATTCCCGCCAGACAACGCCAGGGCTGCGCGTTCTCGAGAAGTACGCCGTCACCTGCGGCGGCGGTCACAATCACCGCATGGCGCTCGACGGGGGGATCCTCCTCGCCGGCAGTCGTGCGGGCGCGCTGGGCGGGATCGCGGCGGCGATCGCAAAGGCGCGGCCGATGGCGCCGCTCCTCACCAAGATCGGCGTCGAGTGCGACACGCTCGAGCAGGTCGAGGCCGCGGTGGAGGCAGGCGCGGACCTCGTGATGCTCGACATGGACAACGAGGCGATGCGCGAGGCGGTCCGCCGCGTCGGCGGGCGCGCCGTGGTCGGCTGCTATGGCGACGTGACGCTCGCGAATATCCGCGGCAAGGCGGAAACGGGGGTGGACGTCATCTCCGTCAACCGCCTGACACAGTCCCCGCCCATGGTCGACATCGGTCTCGACGAGGCGGTGGCCTGACCCCATTGCGCGGTGTCCTGTTTCTGGTGGTCGGCCCAAGCGGCGTCGGCAAGGACACGCTGATCGACGCCGCGCGCGCCCGCCTCGAGGGCGACCCGGACTTCCTCTTCCAGCGCCGCGCCGTCACGCGTCCCGCGGGCTCCATCGGGGAGGATCATGAGCCGATGAGCGCGGCGGCCTTCGATGCCGCCGAGGCCGCCGGCGCCTTCTTCGTGAGCTGGCGCGCCCACGGGCTCGCTTACGGGATTCGCCGGACGGCGCTCGACGCCCTGGCGAACGGGCAGAACGTCGTCGTCAACGTCTCCCGCGGCGTCGTCCGCACCATTGCGGCCCGGGTTCCCGGAACGATCGTCCTCTCCGTCACCGCCCCGCCGGAGGTGGTGCGCGCGCGGCTCGAGGCGCGCGGGCGCGAGGACGCGGCGGACGTCGCCGCCCGCCTCGCCCGATCGGTGCCGCTCGACGACGCCGCGCGGGTGATCGAGGTCTCTAACGACGGCAGCCTCGAGATCGGCGTCGCGCGGTTCCTTGATGCCCTCCTCGGCGCGGCGCTGCTCCCGCTCAGGGTACGGCGGGCGGCGGTCGAGCTCTCAGGCGAGCCGATGGCGCTCGTCCACGTCGACGCGCCGGCGGTAGCGGCGGCCCGGCTCGCGGGAGTGGAACGGGTCGAGATCGCGACGGGGTCCGCCAGCGTCCGCGCCCGTCTGGCCGTTGCGTCGGACGAGGGGCTCGTCGGCCTACACGAAATTGCGCTGTCGCCGGCGGCCTTCGAGCGGCTCGGGGTCGGGGAGGGCACAAAGGCGCTCCTCTCCCGCTCGCCCTCGCCGGCGAGCCGCGACCTCCTCCGCCGGAAGGTGGCGGGCGAGGAGCTTACCGCCGCAGAGATCGACACGGTGGTGCGCGACCTCGTCGACGGCCGATACGCGCCGGCGGAGATCGCGGGCTTCCTCGTCGCGGCCTCCACCAACCTGTCGCTCGCCGAGGTGACGGCGCTGACCCGCGCCCGCGCCGCGCTGGTGCAGCGCTTCAATTGGGACGGGCGGACGGTGGTCGACAAGCACTCGATGGGGGGCGTGCCCGGCAGCCGGATCACGCCGGTGGTGGTGGCGATCGCTGCCGCGCACGGCCTCACGATGCCGAAGACCTCCTCGCGCGCCATCACCTCCGCAGCGGGCACGGCGGACGTGATGGAGTGCGCGGCGCGCGTCGACCTGTCACCGGCCGAGCTCAGGGCCGTGGTGGAGCGGGCCGGCGGGGCGATCGCATGGAGCGGCCGGATCAGCCACAGCGCGCTCGACGACGTGATGAACGCCGTCAACCTCCCGCTCGGCATCCGGTCGGCGGCGCTCGACGTGTCGTCCATCCTGTCGAAGAAGCTCGCCGTCGGGTCGACGCACGTCGTGGTCGACATTCCCGTCGGCCCGCTCGCGAAGACACGGACGAAGTCGGCGGGGCGCGAACTCGCCCGGCTGTTCGAGGCCGTCGGCCGCGAGGTGGGTATCACGGTGGTGGCGCGGCTGACGGACGGCTCGGCGCCGATCGGCCACGGTGTCGGACCCGCGCTGGAGCTTGCGGACGTCCTCGCCGTTCTCAGCGACGGTCCGGACGCGCCGGCCGCGCTCCGGCAGAAGGCGGTCGCCTTCGCCGCCGACGTGCTCGCCTTCGCGGGGGTCAACGACCCGTGCGCGGCGGCCGACGAGGCGCTGCGGTCCGGCGCGGCGGCGGCGGCCTTCCACAGAATCGCCGATGCGCAGGGCGGGCGCGAGCGGGTCCGGCCGGGCCTCTTCCGACGCATCTTGGCAGCGCCTCGCGCCGGCCGCGTCGAGGCGATCGACGGATTCGCCGTCGCGAGCCTCGCCAGGGGCGCCGGCGCGCCGGGAGACAAGGCGGCCGGGGTCCGGCTTATCGCCGGCATCGGCAGCGATGTGCGGCAGGGCGAGCCGCTGCTCGAGGTGGTCGCGAGCCGGGAGGCGGCGCTCGGCGCGCTCGACGGGACTGGCGCCGACCTCGTCAGGGTGGCGTGAGCGCGCCGCCGGTTACGGTCAGCCGAAGAGGGCGACGAGGAACAGCGTCAGGATGAAGTCGGCGACCACGAGGCCGACGGAGACGGCCGGCGTTGTCTTCAGCGCGATCCGCGCAATGAGGTACTCGAACCGCATAACGACGGCGATCGAGACGAGCGACAGGAGCACGGCCGGCGCCGTCGCGATCCAGCCGGCACCCTGGAGGATGAAGGGGATCGTGAAGATCACGGCCTCCAGCGGTGCCGCCCAGTTCCGCGCGACGATGTAGCTCGCATAGGTCCGCCGGATGCCGAGCGGGCCGGCCGCGAGGGCGAGGGCCGCGGGGAAGGCAATCCAGTTCAGGACGAGGAGGGGCAGGCTGCCGAAGAACAGCGCATTCATCGAGGCGTCGCTGCCCTCGACCCGCGAGATCGCGAACAAGGTCAGCGCGTTCAGCGGGATCACGAGGAGGATCACCGTGAAGGAGCGCCAGAACCCCGCCACGGAACGATCGAGCGACAGGAGACCGTCGCTGCGGCCGCGGAACAGCAGCCAGGCTCCGGTGAGCGAGCGGGTAATCTCGTCCGAGGTCAGCATGCCCCAAGTCTATCAGCAGCGTTGAAACACGGGAGGTGTTTCGGTGCTCAACCACAACGCCTGTCGGTCGCACCCGTTCGCCCGCGCGACCATCCTCCAGCGCGATGCTGTCCCCGGACTGGCCTCAGCCGAGGACGGCGTCGATGATGGCGCGGTAGGCGCCGGCGAGGCGGCGAAGCTCGGCGACCGAGGTCCGCTCGTCCACCTGGTGCATGGTGTCGCCGACGGCGCCGAACTCCACCACCGGGCAATAGTCCTTGATGAAGCGTGCGTCGGAGGTGCCGCCGCCGGTGGTGGATTCCGGCGCGACGCCCGTCGTCTCGGCGACCGCGCGGGTCACGGCGGCGATCAGTGCCTCGTCACGGGTGAGGAAGGCGTCGGTCGCAGGCTCGAAGCGAACCGACACGGCACCTTCGGGCGCTGCCGCCGCGATGCGGCGCTCGAGCTCTGCGGCGAGGAGGGCCGGCGTCCACTCGTCGTTGAAGCGCACGTTGAAGCGGAGCGATGCGCGGGCGGGGATGACATTCCAGGCCGGATTGCCGACGTCGACCGAGACGATCTCGAGATTCGACGGCGCAAAACGGGCGTTGCCGACGTCGAGCGGTGGGAGGAGCGCCTGGCCGATCGCGAGGAGCTCCGGCACCGGACTTTTCGCGAGGTGCTGGTAGGCAACGTGGCCCTGCCGGCCGGTGACGGTAACGATGGCGGACAGTGAGCCTCGGCGGCCGACCTTGATCGTGTCGCCGAGCCGCTCCCGCGAGGTGGGCTCGCCGACGATCGCTGCGTCGAACGGGTGCCGCGCGGCGGCCCAGGCGACGAGCGGCTCCGTGCCGTTCACGGCCGGTCCCTCCTCGTCGCCGGTGATGAGGAACGACACGCGCCCCGATGCGCCGGAGGCCGCCCAGTCGGCGGCGGCGGCGATCATGGCGGCGACGGCGCCCTTCATGTCCTGCGCGCCGCGGCCGTAGAGAGTGTCGCCGTCGACCGCAGCCGCGAAGGGGGGATGCGTCCACGCCTCGGCCGGGCCGGGGGGGACGACATCGACGTGGCCGGCGAAGGCGAGGTGGCGGCCCTCGCCCCGGGTCGCGAAGAGGTTCTCCACCGGCGCCGTGCCCTCGGCGGCGAAGGTGATCCGCTCGACGGCGAACCCGGCGCTGGCGAGGGCGTGCTCGACCACATCGAACACGGCGGAACCGGCCGGTGTGACGCTCTCGGCGCGGATGAGGTCCGCGGCGAGCCCGACGGGATCGATCACAGGCGACCGCGCCGGTTCGGGCCTGGGCCGTAGAGGTTGGCCCCGCGCGTGCCCGGCAGGAGGCCGATCACCACAAAGGCGAAGATGCCGACGACGGGCACCGCGAGGAGGACGGCAAACCAGCCGTTCAGCGAGCGGTCGTGCAGGCGCTTCACGGTCAGCGCGATCTCGACCCAGAGGAGCGGGATGAAGAGGACGGGCCAGATCGGCGACAGGACCGGCACACCGCTCGGGTGGTTGAAGTTCACTGCCAGTCCGACGTTGACGAACCCGGCCATGAAGTTGCCCAGCCAGAAGACCTCGCGGCTGACGCGACCGTCGAGAGCGAACAGGGCCCAGAGGATCGTGGGCTCGCGCTGGGCGGGGGCGGTCGCCATCAGTCGCGCAGGAGCTCGTTGATGGAGGTCTTCGCGCGCGTGCGCTCGTCGACGCGCTTCACGATGATCGCCGCCGAGAGCGACAGGCCGTTGTGGCCGCCCGACGTCGCGACCGAACCGGGGACGACAACGGAGTAGGGCGGCACCTCGCCGCGGAAGGTCTCGCCGGTGGCGCGGTCGATGATGCGGGTCGACGCGCCGAGGAAGACGCCCATTGAGATGACGGAGCCGCGGCCGACGCGCACGCCTTCAGCCACCTCGGAACGGGCGCCGATGAAGCAGTCATCCTCGATGATGACGGGCGAGGCCTGCAGCGGCTCGAGGACGCCACCGATGCCGGTGCCGCCCGAGATGTGGCAGTTCTTGCCGATCTGCGCGCAGGAGCCGACCGTCGCCCAGGTGTCGACCATCGTGCCCTCGTCGACATAGGCGCCGAGGTTGACGAAGGACGGCATCAGCACGACGCCGGGCGCGATGAAGGCGGAGCGGCGAACGATGGCGCCGGGCACCGCGCGGAAGCCGGCCGCCTCGAACTCGGGATCTCCCCATCCTTCGAACTTCGAGGGCACCTTGTCCCACCAGCGCGCCTCGCCCGGGCCGCCGGAGATCGCCGTCATCGGGTTGAGGCGGAAGGAGAGGAGGACGGCCTTCTTCAGCCACTCGTTGACCTGCCAGCCGGTGTCGGTCGGCTCGGCGACGCGGACGACGCCGCGGTCGAGGAGGCCGAGCGCTTTGTCCACCGCCTCGCGGACCCGGCCCGTGGTGCGGGCGGTGATCGTCGCCCGCTCGTCGAAGGCGCTGTCGATCGTGGCGGCGAGGCGGTCGCGTTCGGAGGGAGTGAGGTGCATCGGTCTCGTCGTGGGATGGAGAGGCGGTCGCGCGCCGCGCCACACATAGGGGATCGCGCCGGGGTTGCCTAGCGCGGCCGGCCCGGCGGTTCGCCACGGGCCGGCGCTGGTCGCGGGGCCGCACAGGCGCACCGCACTGCGGGCCAGCCGACGGCCGCGCCGCCGATCGTCATCGCCCGACGCGGATCCGCTCGAGGAAGGCGGCGAGGTCGTCCGTCACGTATTCGACGTGCGGCGCATTGCGGCCCTCGAGTTCCCATGCCTCGCGGAACACCTCGCGCGTGCCCTCCGGCACCACGAGGACGGTCCGCATCCCGTGCGCGGCCGGAACCTCGAGGTTGCGCGACAGGTCCTCGAACATCGCCGCCCGGCTCGGGTCGATGCGGTACCGCTCCCAGAAGCGAGTGTAGGTGGCGGGGTCGGGTTTCGGCACGAGGTCGGCCGCCACGATGTCGAAGATGTCCTCGAAGTGGTGGTGCACGCCGAGCCGTTCGGACACCGCGCGGGCATGGGCGACCGTGCCGTTGGTCATGATGAAGCGGCGGCCGGGCAGCGCCTCGATGGCGGCGGCGAGCCGCGGGTCAGGCACCACCTTGGAATGGTCGATGTCGTGCACGAATTCAAGGAAGCCGTCCGGGTTGATGCCGTGCTCGATCATGAGGCCGCGCAGCGTCGTCCCGAAGCGGCGGTAGTAGTCCTTCTGCAGCGTGTGCGCGGCTTCCCTCTCGAGGTTGAGAAGCTCGGCCACGAAGTCGCCGATCCGCTGGTCAACCTCGGCGAAGAGGTTCGTGTGGCTCGGGTAGAGGGTGTTGTCGAGGTCGAAGATCCAGGTGTCGACGCCCGCGAAGGCCGAGAGGTCGCGCGGGTTCTCCTCTGGCGCTTCGGACGGGAGCGCGGGGGCCTCGCTCACGCGGCACCCGCGGCGTAGCCCGCCGCAGACGGCGCCGGCCGGGGCCGCAGGACGGAGGGGATGCACATCGGCATGCAGCAGCACCTAGTCCCTTCGCCGCCGGGGCGCAAGCGGACGCGCCCGGCGCGCGGGCGAGGCAACAGCCAAGGGTCAGCTCGCGCCGACGATGTCCCTCCCTGTCGTTCGATGATGTGTCGCGCGCGAGCCAACGCGGCGAGAGAACGCCACGCAAGGCGGCGGGCGCAGGTCCTCAGCGCTTGATCAGCGTGCCAGCGCCGGCGTCGGTAAAGAGTTCGAGGAGCACAGCGTGGGGCGTCTTGCCGTTCAGGATGACAACGCCCTCGACGCCGCGCTGCAGCGCCTCGATGCAGGTCTCCACCTTGGGAACCATCCCGCCCGAGATGACGCCGGACGCCATCAGCCGCCGCGCCTCGGCGACGGTCAGCTCCTTGATGAGATTCCTGTCCGCATCGAGCACGCCGTCGACGTCGGTCAGGAACAGGAGCCGCGTCGCGCCGAGCGCGCCGGCGATCGCGCCCGCGAACGTGTCGGCGTTGATGTTGTACGTCTCGCCGTCCGCCCCCTGCGCGACCGGGGCGATCACCGGGATGATCTCCTGCTTCACGAGGACGTCGAGCACCTCGCGGCGGACCTCGACCGGCTCGCCGACGAAGCCGAGGTCGAGCACCTTCTCGATGTTGGAGTCGGGGTCGCGCACGGTGCGCTTCAGCGGCTCGGCGAGCACCATCCGGCCGTCCTTGCCGCAGAGGCCGACGGCGCGGCCGCCCGCCTCGTTGATTGTCTTCACGATTTCCTTGTTGATCGCCCCGGCAAGGACCATCTCGACGACCTCGACGGTGGCGCGGTCTGTGACGCGCAGCCCGTCCTTGAACTCGGACTTGATGCCGAGCCGCTCCAGCATCTGGCCGATCTGCGGCCCGCCCCCGTGCACCACGACAGCCTTGATGCCGGCGAGGGTGAGGAGCGTGATGTCCTCGGCGAAGTCCTCCGCCAGCGCCTGGTCGCCCATCGCGTGGCCGCCGTACTTCACCACGACCGTCTTGTCGTCGTAGCGCAGCATGTAGGGGAGCGCGGTCGCGATGATCTCGGCGCGGAGCGGTGCGTCTGCGGGGAGGCTGTCGGGCATCTTCGTCTCGCGAGGCTGGTCCCGGGCTCGTTAGCGGCTCGCCTGCCATGCGGCAAGGCTTCGCGCCGGGCTGGAGCCGCCGGCCGCATTCCGCTACCACAGGACCCACGCCCCGCGAGGAGGGACCGATGCGTTTCGACCGCGACAAGCCGGACTTCGCCACCGACGGCCGGAACTGGCCGCATCGCGACCGGAGCCGCTTCGTCGAGGCCGCGGGCATCCGTTTCCACGTGCAGGAGATGGGGGAGGGGCCGGACGTCCTCCTCATCCACGGCACCGGCGCCTCGACGCACTCCTTTCGCGACGTGATGCCAATCCTGGCGAGGGACTTCCGCGTCACGGCCTTCGACCTGCCGGGCCACGCCTTCACCGAGACGCCGATCTTCCTGCGGATGACGTTGCCCGGCGTCGCCGCATCCTGCGGCGCGCTGGTGGAGCGGCTCGGCATCCGCCCTGTCGCCGTGGTGGGGCACTCGGCCGGTGCCGCGGTGGCGCTCCGCATGGTGCTCGACGGGATGATCCGCCCGCCGGCGGTGATCGGCTTCAACGCCTCGCTGAAGCCGTTTGCGGGCGCCGCGGGGCCGATCTTCTCGACCCTCGCGCGGGTGCTCTTCGTCAACCCGCTCGCCCCGCGCATCTTTGCCGCGAGCGCGACGGAGGGGCGGGTGCGCAAGCTCCTCGCCGACACGGGCTCGCGGCTCACGGACGAGGGCGTTTCGTACTACCGCACCCTGTTCCGTCGGGCGGGACACGTCGGCGGCGCGCTCGCGCTGATGGCGGGGTGGGACCTCAACCCGCTGCAGCGTGACCTGCCGAAGCTGGAGGCGGAGCTGACGCTGGTCGCTGCCGCGCTCGACCGCACGATCCCGCCGTCCGACGCCGCGCTGTCGGCGGACCACGTGCCGCACGGGCACGTCGTGCGGCAGGCGAACCTCGGCCACCTCAGCCACGAGGAGGATCCGGACGGGTCTGCGGCGATCATCCGCGAGGCGGTCGCCCGCGTCACGGCACCCGCCCTGTGATCTCCGTCACGTTTCTGCCGGTCCCGCCGAACGCTGACCGCCGGCCGGAATAGGCGCCGGCGCTCTCCGTTCTTCTGTCATCGTCGGGAGAAAGCCGACGCAGTGATGGAAACGGAGAGAACAATGTCGACGAAGTCCAAGATCATCGCTCTCGGCACCGCCCTCGCGATCGGCGCCGGCGCGTTCGCCACGACCGCCAACGCCGCTCCGCTCGGCGGCCTCTCGGCGAATCTCGAGATCGGCACCGCGGTGGACACCGTCGGCGGCAAGAAGCTCGTGTGGAAGCCGAAGCCCACGCACCCGTGGCACCCCCACAAGCCGCACAAGCATCACGGCTGGGGTCACGGCGAGGCGGCCATGATCGGCCTCGGCGCCTTCGCCCTCGGCGCGGCGATCGCGAGCTCGCAGGCGCAGGGCGGTTACCGCAACTGCTACAGCCAGGACGTGAAGATCTGGAGCAACAAGTACCAGGCCTACGTCATCAAGACCCAGACGGTCTGCGACTGACCGGAGCGGCGGCGCGGGTGAACCGCGCCGCCCTCCTGCCTGACGCGGCGCGACTGTCCCGCCGCCCGGCGCGCCCCTATCTTGCCGGTCGATGCAGGACTTCGCCCACCTCCTCGACCGCCTCACCTACGAGCCGCGCCGCAACGGCAAGCTCGCGCTGATGGAAGCCTACTTCCGCGCGACGCCTGACCCGGAGCGCGGCTGGGGCCTCGCCGCGTTGACGGACGCCCTCAAGTTCCAGAACGCCAAGCCCGGCCTCATCCGCGCGTTGATCGCCGAGCGGACCGATCCCGTCCTCTTCGCCCTTTCGCGCGACTACGTCGGCGACCTCTCGGAGACGGTCGCGCTGATGTGGCCGACGCGGCCGCGGCAGGAGACGCTCATCGGCCACAACAACCCGCCGACGGCGCCGCTCCTCTCCGAGGTGATCGAGACGTTGCAGACGCTCGGCAAGGCGGCACTGCCCGGCCAGCTTGCCGAGTGGCTCGACCACCTCGACGAGATCGGCCGCTGGGCGCTCCTCAAGCTCATCACCGGCGCGCTTCGCGTCGGCGTCAACGCGCGGCTCGCGAAGACGGCCGCCGCCCGGCTTGGCGGCCGCGAGGTGAACGAGGTGGAGGAGGTCTGGCACGGCCTCGCGCCTCCGTACGTGGAGCTGTTCGACTGGCTGGAGGGCCGGGCGGAGGCGCCCGCCTCGATCGACCCCGCGCCGTTCCGCCCGCCGATGCTTGCCCAGCCGACGGACCTCGAGGAGCTCGGCCGCACCGAGGATCCCGCCCTCTTCCGCGCCGAATGGAAGTGGGACGGCATCCGTCTCCAGATCTCCGCCGGCAGCGACGGCGGGCGCCGCGTCGTCCGCCTCTACTCCCGCTCCGGCGAGGATGTCTCGGCGGCGTTCCCCGACGTCTGTGCCGCGGTCGACTTCGACGGCGCGGTGGACGGCGAGCTCCTTATCGTGCGGGACGGCGCGGTGGAGACGTTCAACGTCCTGCAACAGCGGCTGAACCGGAAGACCGTCACGCCGAAGATGCTGAAGGAGTTTCCGCCGCGCGTCCGTCTCTACGACCTCCTCGCCGAGGCCGGGGAGGACCTGCGCACGCTCCCCTACGATGCGCGCCGCGTCCGGCTGGAGGCGTTCGCCGCGCGGCTGGGCGACATGTTCGACGTCTCCCCGCAGGTGCCCTTCGAGACGTGGGACGACGTCGCACGCGCGCGCGCTGACCCGGCCTCCGCCGGTGCCGGTGAGGACGCGGCGGCGGTGGAGGGGGTGATGCTGAAGCGCGGCGACAGCTCCTATGTGCCCGGCCGGCCGAAGGGGCTCTGGTACAAGTGGAAGCGCGACCCGCACGTGGTCGACGCGGTGCTGATGTACGCGCAGCGCGGCTCCGGCAAGCGCTCGTCCTACTACTCGGACTACACCTTCGGCGTCTGGACGGAGGAGGGCGCGCTCGTCCCCGTCGGCAAGGCCTATTTCGGCTTCACCGACGCCGAGCTCGTGGAGATCGACCGCTTTGTGAGGAACAACACGGTCAACCGCTTCGGCCCGGTGCGGGAGGTGGTGCACGAGGCCGACCGGGGACTGGTGCTGGAGATCGCCTTCGAGGGGCTCAACCGGTCGACGCGCCACAAGTCCGGCGTCGCGATGCGGTTTCCGAGGGTGGCGCGCCTCAGGTGGGACAAGCCGCCGCGCGAGGCCGACAGGATCGGCGTGCTGGAGCGGCTTCTCGAGGTGGAGGGGGAGGCCGGCGGCTGACCGCCGGCCGCGCCGTCAGCGCTTGTAGACCGGCTCGACAGGGACGTACGGGTCGAGGCGCATCCCGGCGATCCCCGCCGCGATGTTGGCGCCGACCTGGCCTTGCACGGACAGCGGCTGCAGCACGATGGAGCGCTGCCAGCCGCCGAGGAGGACGTTGGCGCCGAGGCCGACGCCGGGCGTCGCCTCCGCGGTCACGCCACCGTACCAGCCCGACAGCGCGCCGGGGCCGACATTCCACGACGGCGCGAGCACCGCCCACACCATGCGCGAGCCGCCGGTCGCCCCCGCGTCGATTCCGATCTTGGTGATCGAGCCCTCGTAGTACTCGTCGCGGATGCGGATGCCGTCGAACGTGCAGGCGAGCGCCTTGCGCGAGCCGAGGATGAACCCCGCGCCGCCGGCGATGTCGCACACGAGGATGCCGATCCTGACGCCCCACGCGGCCTGCGACGGCGCGGCGGGGACGAGGAGGGCGGCGGCGACGAGGGCGGCCGACAGGAGTTGAGACAGTCTCATAGGGTCCCTCTGGGGCTGACCGCCGCGGGCGGGCTAGGAGAGGCTGCCTGCGAAGCGTCGGATGCGTCGGCAGGCGTCTTCCAGTGCCTCCGTGTCGGTGGCGTAGGAAATCCGGAAGTACGGGCCCATACCGAACGCAGACCCTTGAACAACGGCAACGCCCTCCGCGTCGAGGAGTTCGCTGACGAAGTCAGTATCATTTTCAATCACTTTGCCCGACGGCGCCTTGCGGCCGATCAGCCCGGCGCACGACGGGTAGACGTAGAATGCGCCCTCCGGCGACGCGCAGGTGATGCCGCGCGTCTGGTTCAGCATCCCGACGACGAGATCGCGCCGGTCCTTGAAGAGCGCGTTGTTCGCCGGGATGAAGTCCTGCGGCCCGGTCAGCGCCTCCACCGCCGCCCATTGGGCGATGGTGTTGGGGTTCGACGTCGATTGCGACTGGATCTTCGCCATCGCCTTGATGAGCTCGGCCGGCCCACCGGCGTAGCCGATGCGCCAGCCCGTCATCGCGTACGCCTTCGAGACGCCGTTCACGGTGAGCGTGCGGCTCTTCAGCGCCGGCTCCACCTCGGCGACGGTGTGGAACACGAAGTCGTCGTAGACGAGGTGCTCGTACATGTCGTCCGTCATCACCCACACGTGCGGGTGACGCAGGAGCACGTCCGTCAGCGCCTTCAGCTCGGCGTTAGTGTAGGCGGCGCCGGTCGGGTTCGAGGGCGAGTTGAGGATCAGCCACTTGGTGCGCGGCGTGATCGCCGCCTCCAGCGCGTCCGGCCGCAGCTTGAAGCCGTCCTCGGCCACGCCGTCGGCCGCGACGGGAGTACCGCCGGCCAGCAGCACCATGTCCGGGTAGGAGACCCAGTAGGGAGCCGGGATCACCACCTCGTCGCCGGGATTCAGCGTCGCCATCAGCGCGTTGTAGAGGACCTGCTTGCCGCCAGTGCCGACGCTGATCTCGGCCGGCGTGTAGGTGAGCCGGTTCTCGCGCGCGAACTTCTCGGCGATTGCTTCCTTCAGCTCCGGGATGCCGTCGACGGCGGTGTACTTCGTCTTGCCGTCGCGGATCGCCTTGATGGCGGCATCCTTGATGTTGTCGGGCGTGTCGAAGTCGGGCTCGCCGGCGCCGAGGCCGATCACGTCGTGGCCGGCGCGCTTCAGCTCGGCGGCGCGGTTGGTGACGGCGATCGTCGCCGAGGGCTTTACGCGCGCGAGGGTGTCGGAGAGGAAGGGCATGGGGCGTCCGTCGGTGGTCGCGTCCTTATCCGCCCAACCTCCGCGAACGGCAAGGGCGCCCGCTGTCGATTTCGGCAGCCTCCCGCCGTCCGCGGCAGCCTCAGAACCGCTCCACCCACGGACGCAGGTCGAGCTCCCACGTCCACGCGCTGCGCGGCTGGTCGAGGAGGGCGAGCGCGGCAGCGGCGATCGCGTCGGGGTCGAGCCGGGCGTCCGGCGGATCGGTCGGCCCGCCGCCGGCCGGCTGGATCGCGCCGTCAATCACCACGTGCAGCGTGTGGATGCCCTGCGGCTGGAGTTCGCGCGCCATCGACTGGGCGAGGCCCCGGAGCGCGAACTTCCCCATCGCGAACGCCGCCGACTGGGCGACGCCCTTCACGCTCGCGGTGGCGCCCGTCAGCAGGATCCTGCCCTCGCCCCGCGGCAGCATCCGCCTGACGGCCTCCTGCGCCACGAGGAAGCCGCCGAACGCCGTGACCCGGATCGCCTGCTCCACGGCCGCCGGGTCGAGGTCGGTGAGCGGGCCGCGGACCCGGGCCGAGGGGTTGTACATGACGAAAGCCGGTGCCCCGAGCCGCGCCTCGACGTCGGCGAAGAGGCGCGCCGTTGCCTGCGGGTCGCCGGCATCGAAGGCGAAGACGGTGCCGCCGATCTCCTCCGCCAGCGCCGGGTCCGCACGGCGGGAGGCGAGGGCGACGGCCATGCCGCGCACGGCGAGGCGGCGGGCGACGGCGCCGGAAAATCCCGGCCCGGCGCCGACGATGAGGGCGACTTCGGTCATGCTATGCTCCTGCGTGCCATGGCACGCACCTTAGCGCCGCATTGGCCGGGCTCAAGGGCTGGGGCGGTGTGCCGTCTTCACAAAGGGCTCACCCGCGGCTGACATACTCGCGCCAGGAGAACCGCCCATGCGCATCCTTCCCCTCGTCGCCGTGTTCCTCGCCGTCGCGACCCAAGCCCTCGCCTGCGGTCCGGAGACGGACTGCATCATCGGCGACAGGACCTACCGCATCGCGCTGCCCGAGGGGCCGGGGCCTTACGGCGCGATCGTGTTCATGCACGGCTGGCGCGGGTCGGCGGCGGGCGAGATGGCGAACGCATCGTTGCGCAAGGTGGCGGCGGAGCTGGGGGTGGCGCTCGTTGCGCCGAAGTCGGGCGGGGAGGACTGGCTCCTCGCCAACGCGCCGCGTCGCGGGCTGACCGACGACGCGCTGGAGCTCGCCCCCTTCGACGCGCTCCTCGACGACATCTCCGCCCGCTACCCCATCGACCCATCGCGCCTGATGGCGGCAGGCTTCTCGGCCGGCGGGATGATGACGTGGACGCTCGCCTGCCATCGCCCCGACCGCTTCGCCGCGTTCGTGCCGATCTCCGGCACCTTCTGGGCGCCGGTGCCGGCCGCCTGCGCCGAGGGTCGGCCGACGCTAATCCACATCCACGGCACCACCGACACCGTGGTGCCGCTCGATGGCCGGCCCATCGCCGACGCGCGGCAGGGCCGGGTGGAGGACGCGCTCGCCTTGTTCCGCGCCAAGGGCTACGGCGACCCCGCCGCGGTGCCGGCGCCGGAGAGCCTCGCCTGCACCGGCGAGCGCGCGACGAGCGGTGACGCCGAACTTGTCCTCTGCACCCACGGCGGCGGGCACGTCTTCGACCCCGACTGGATTCGCTGGGCCTGGCAGCGCGCGATGCCGGCCGAATGAGGGCCGCCGCGCTTCTCCTTCTCGCCGTGATTGCCGGTCCAGCCGCGGCGGACGCCGGCCTGCCGCTGCCCGCCCCGGAGCTCTCCGCCCCGCCCGCGCCGCTCGCCCCGCCGCCGCAGATCGGCCCGGACACGCTGGCGGCGGACGTCTTCGGCGCGGCGACTGGCCCGTCCATCCTGCCCGCCGCCGCGATCGGCTCCTACTCGCTCGGCTGCCTCACCGGCGCGCGGGCGTTGCCGGCGGACGGGCCGACCTTCCAGGTGATGCGCCCTTCCCGCAACCGCGCCTGGGCCCATCCGGCGCTGATCGGCTTCGTGCAGGACCTCGCCGCCGCAGCGCCGGGGGCGGGGCTCCGCGGCATCCTCGTCGGCGACCTCTCGCAGCCGCTCGGCGGGCCGATGCCCTACGGCCACACGAGCCACCAGATCGGCCTCGACGCCGACATCTGGTTCACCGAGATGCCCGACCGCCGCCTCACCCCGGAGGAGCGCGACGCACTGCCCTTCACCTCCACGCTGACGCCCGACGGCGCGCTCGACCCCGCCGCCTTCACCCCGGCCTTCGCGGCGCTGGTGGAGACGGCCGCCCGCGACCCGCGCGTCGCCCGCATCTTCGTCCACCCCGTCCTCAAGCGGGCCTTGTGCGATCGGGCGGGGGCGGACCGCGCCTGGCTCCGCGTCGTGCGGCCCTGGTACGGCCACTTCGAGCATTTCCACGTCCGCCTGAAATGCCCGCCGGGTTCCAGCGCGTGCAGGGGCCAGGCATCGCCCCCCGCCGGCGACGGCTGCGGCGCCCCGCTCGACTACTGGTTCACACCCGCGCCTTACGCCCCGCAGCCGGACGCCGAGCCACCGGCCCCGCTCACGCTGGCGCGGATGCCGCCGCTCTGCCGCAGACTCTTCGGGCTGCGTTAGCTGTCTCTCGGTCAGGCGAGGTCGACCGGGTCGGACAGGCAGCGCGGCAGCGACGAGCATGGGCGCGGCCTCGCCTGATCGAGTGCGCCTCTGGCGTTCGCTCACCGGCCAGTCCGGAGGGGGGGCGGCCGGCGGCTGTGAGCGCCGGAGGCCGACGACGAGCTCGCAGCCGCTCATTCATCGAATCCCGTCGAGCGGCTCTCGCTCCGGCGGCCGCTTAGGGCAGCAGCCGCTCCAGGTAATCGCGCTCGAGGCGCGGCAGGGCCCGGTCGCCGAGGCGGTCGCGCAGCTCCTGCAGGATGCGGCGGGCGCGCTGGACGTCCACCTCGTCCGGGATCTCGACGCGGCTCGTGTCGGCAACGGAGCCCTCGCGGCGGGCGCGGCCGAGCGGGTCCTGCGGCGGTCCCGGCATCGGCGCGCCCTGGTCCTCGCCGGGCTGGCCGCCGGGCTGCTGCGCCTCGGCGAACTGCTGCGCCATCGACTGCGCGCCGTCGCGCAGCGCCTGCAGCGCCTCGCCCTGGTCGCCGACGGCCTCGCCGGGCTGGTTCTCGCCGAGCGCCTCGCCGGCGTCGCCCATCGAGCCCTCCGCCTCGCCGAGCTGGCTCGGGTCGAACCCCTGCTCCTCCAGCCGGCGCATCAGCTCGGCGAGCTCCTCGCGCAGCGCCTGCTGCTGCTGCTGAAGCTGGCGCAGCGCATCGGCGCGCTCGGACGGGCTCATGCCCTCGCCGGGCTGCTGACCCTGCTGGCCCTGGCCCATCTGCCCCTGGCCCTGCTGGCCGGGCGGCTGCCGCCCATAACGGCCCTGCTGCCCCTGCTGTCCCTGTTGCCCCTGCTGGCCCTGCTGACCCTCCTGCTGCATGCCGTAGGTCTGGTCCATCAGCTCCTGCTGGCGCTGGATCATGCGGCCGAGCTCGTCGAGCGTGCGGCCTTCCTGGCCCATCGGGTCGCCCTGCTGGCCGGGCTGGGCCATCTGCAGGTTCTGCATCATCTGCTGCAGCTCGGCGAGGAGCTCGGCCGCCTCCTCGTGGCGTCCCTGCCGGGCGAGCTCCTCCATCCGGCGCAGCATGTCGTCGAGGTCGCGGCTCGTCAGCTCCCGCGCGTTCGGGTCCATCGCCTGCTGCTGCTGCGGGTTCTGCCGCATCTGCTCGGCGAGCGCCTGCATGTACTGCTGCATCGCCTGGCGCAGCTCGTCCATCAGCCGGGCGATCTCCTCCTCGGAGGCGCCGCGCTCCAGCGCCTCCCGCAGCCGCTCCTGCGCCGCTTGGAGGGCGCGCTCGGCTTCGCTCATCCCCTCGCTCTCGAGGAGGTTCGCGAGGTCCCAGAGCACCGGCAACATGGCGCGGAGCTCCTCGTCGGTGCTCGCCGCCGCGAGGTCCTTGTAGGCGGCGTTGACGGCGAGGAAGGCGCCCGCGCCGCCAACCTTCTCGGGCTCGAGGAGAAGGAGGTCCATCGCGTCGAGCACGCGCAGCTGCGCCTCAGCGTCCATCGCGAGGATCGCACGCTGCTCGACCACCGCCCGGGCCATGGGGTTCACGAACACCTTCGCCGGAAGGCGCATGGTGGCCGGCTCACTGAGCCCGATCTGGCCGACGCCGTCCGTCGCCTCGAGCGTGATCGTCACCTCCTGCCCGGCGTAGGGGTGCTCGGTGAGGTCGGTGAGCGTACGGGCGGCACCGCGCAGGCCCTGCCCGCCGGGAAGGGTCAGCACGAAGGTCGGATCCTCCACCAGCGGCCGCCGCCCCTCCGGTGCCTCGACAGGGGCGACGAGACCGCGCGCGGAGGCGATTCCGTAGTCGTCGTCGAGCTCGTAGCGGACCTCCACCTGGTCACGCGGGCCAGTGAGCGGCGCTTCGGTGAAGCGGACCGACGGCGCGAGGTCGGGGTCGGCAACGAACTGCCAGCCCTCGACCGTGGTGCCGCCGCGCCGGACCTCAACGGCCATCGGCCCGTCGATGGTGACGGTCGCCTGGAGCGCCTCGGCGCCGTCCACGGCGGCCTCGGTCGGGACCATCTCCACCTCGCGCCCACCGGCCGCGTCGGAGACGTAGACGTCGATCTCGCCCGCCCCGTGGCCGCGGACGGTGAGGATGGAGCCGGCCGGTACGCGGATGCCGTCAGCGGTCTCGACGCGGGTCGCCGCCGACAGGAAAAGCGGCGCGCGGCCGGTATAGGCGGGCGGCGTCACCCACGCGTCGAGCCGGAACTGCGGCTCGGCGGCGGCGACCTTCGGGTCGGTGAAGTCGAAGGGGGTGATCAGCCGCTCGGCAAGCGCGCCGGCGCCGACGAGAAGGCCGATGAAGCCGACGATGCCGACGATGGAGCGGATCGCGTAAGGGTCCGTCGGCGCGAGGTCGGCGCGCGGAACGGGGACGCGCAGCTTGCCGAGCCGCTCCTCGGCGCGGCGGAGGTGGACCCGCCAGAGCCCTTCCGCCACCGGGTCGCTGCCAACCGCGAGGCGGTCCTCGTAAGCGGCGAGGGGGCGGTGTTCGAGGCGGGCGTCCGTTTCGAGCCGGCGCATCGCATCGTCGCGCGCCGGCATGGTGAGACGGGCGAAGCGCCAGCCCGCGGCGACGAAGGCGAGGGCGAACAGCCCCAAGAGGACGGCCTTCAGCCACGGTGCGAGGCCGACCCACAGCCCCATCCAGGCGGTGGCGATGAAGACGACGAGGACGCCCGCCATGGGTGCCAGCGCCGGCCACAGCCTCTCCCAGGCGATCGCCGCGCGGGCGCCGAAGATCAGCCGGGACAGGCGGCGGTTGAGCGGTGTCGCCATCGGGACCCCTCATGTACGCAGAACGCGAGGACAGGAGAACAGCGCCGGCGGACGAGGGGCCGGTACCCTGGAGGGGGAAGCTTAGCCGCCCCGGCGGCTGCCACAAGGGGCAGGCCATGCCGCCCCGTCACAATCCGGTGTTGCGCCGGCTTGGTGCTTCCCCCTGCCGCAGGCTCCTGTTGCAAAAATTGCGCCAGCGCCCCTGGTGCAGGCTGGACCGGCGGGCGGGCTAGTCGCCGGCCCGCTCGCCGCCCGGCCCGCGCGGCCGGCCGAAGTCCGGCGCTGCGGTATCCTGGCCGGCTTCCACGATGCCCATCCGGATCGCGCGGGTCCGCGTGAAGAGCTCGAACAAGGCATCGCCCTCGCCCCAGCGGATCGCGCGCTGGAGGATCGCGAGATCCTCCGTGAAGCGGCCGAGGGTTTCCAGCACCGCGGTCCTGTTGTGGAGGAAGACGTCGCGCCACATCGTGGGATCGGAGGCGGCGATGCGGGTGAAGTCGCGGAAGCCGCCGGCGGAGAACTTGATCACCTCCTGCTCCGTCACCGTCTCCATGTCCGACGCGGTGCGGACGATGTTGTAGGCGATGAGGTGAGGCAGGTGGCTGGTGATCGCGAGGACGAGGTCGTGTCGCTCGGCGGACATGATCTCCACCTCCGATCCGAAGGCGAGCCACATGTCGGTGACGGTCTCGACCGCGTCCTCGTCGGCACCGTCGGCCGGGGTGAGGATCGTCCAGCGCCGCTCGAAGAGGGTCGCCCAGCCGGCGGAGGGGCCGGACTTCTCCGAGCCCGCGATCGGGTGGCCGGGAACGAGGCGGGCAGACGGCGGCAGGGTGGAGAACGCCTTGATGACGGCGCCCTTCACCGAGCCCGTGTCGGTGATGATCGCGCCGGGCTGGAGCGCCGGGGAGATGGCGCGCGCCGTCGCCTCCATCGCACCGACGGGGACGCAGACGATCACCATGTCCGCCCCCGCCACCGCTTTCGCCGCGCTCGTATGGTAGGTCGTGCCGAGCTCGAGGTCGGTCGCGGTGCGGAGCGCGTCGCCGTTCCGGTCGGCGATGGCGATCGGCCCGGTGAAGCCGCGGTCGCGCAGGGCGAGCGCGATCGACGAGCCGATCAGCCCGATGCCGATGATGGCGACGCGCTCGAAGCGGAACTCAGACACGGACGCTGTCCCTGTAGTCGCGCAGTGCCGCGATCGTCGCCTCGTTCGCCTCCTCGTCGCCGATCGTCATGCGCAGCATCTGCGGCAGCCCGTAGCCGGTGACGCGGCGCAGGATGACCCCGCGGGCCGACAGCATCTCGTCGGCCGCGCCCGCATCGGCGCCGGGGATGGTCGAGAAGTCGATGAGGACGAAGTTGCCGACCGACGGCGGCACGCCATAGCCGAGCTCGCGCACCCGGCGGCTCACCTCGTCCAGCCAGTGATTGTTGTGCGCCACGGCGTTCTCCACGTGCGCCCGGTCGGCGAGCGCCGCGATCCCCGCCGCGCTCGCGGGAGCGTTGACGTTGAACGGCCCGCGCACGCGGTGGAGCGCGTCGATGATCGCCGCCGGCGCGTAGGCCCAGCCGAGGCGAAGCGCGGCGAGGCCGTGAATCTTGGAGAAGGTGCGGGTCATGATCGTGTCGTCGCGCGTCGCGACGAGCTCGATCCCGCTCTCGTAGTCGTTCCGCCGCACGTACTCGGCATAGGCGGCGTCGAGGACAAGGAGGACGTGGCCCGGCAGGCCGTCGCGCAGCCGCCGGATCTCGGTCGCCGGCGTGTAGGACCCCGTCGGATTGTTGGGGTTCGCGAGGAAGACGACCCGGGTCCGCTCCGTCACCGCGGCAAGGATCGCGTCGACGTCGGTCGACAGGTCCCGCTCCTTCACGACGACGGGCGTCGCGCCGGCGGCGAGGGTGACGATCCGGTAGACGAGAAAACCGTGCTCGGTGAAGATCGCCTCGTCGCCCTCGCCGAGGAAGGCGTCGGCGATCATCTTCAGGATCTCGTCCGACCCGTTGCCGCAGATGATGCGGTCCGCCTTCAGCCCGTAGGTGGAGGCGATCGCCTCGCGGAGCGCCGTCGAGCCCCCGTCCGGGTAGCGCTCCAGCGTGGCGGCGGCGGCGGCGAACGCCTCGCGCGCGGCCGGGCTCGGCCCGAGCGGGTTCTCGTTGGACGAGAGCTTGTGTTCCTTCGCCGCCTTGCCCGCGGTCGCCCGGCCCGGAACGTAGGGCGCGATGGTCATCACGTTCGCGCGCGGAACGGGGGCGCGCGGGACGGAGGCGCCCGGAACGGGGGCGCGCGGCGCGGCGGGGCTCGGGCTCATGGATCTCTCTGGGACGCTGAAACGGGAATGACGATCGGAAACGGATGGTAGCGGCCGAGGACGACGGCGTCCGGCTCGAGTGCGCCGACGGGCATCTCGACCGCCGCGCCGTTCTGGAGGACCAGCGCGGACGGGCCGGTGCCGCGCGCGACGCCGACGCCGCCGACCACTACCGCGGCGCCGCCGTCCGACTGGCGGACCCGCGCGATGACGTGCGCCTCCCCCCGCCCGGCCCACCACGGCACGGCACCATCGACGACAGCGACATCGTCCGGCGCCGCGGCGAGCGCCGCGACCGCCGCCTCGCCGGAGCCGTGCGATACGCTGTCGACCGGTCCGTAGAGAAAGCGCGCGACGTCGAGCGCGCCGGCGACATGGAGACGGAACGGTCGCTGCACCATGCAGGCTGCGGCCATGATGGTGCGCCAGAGGTGCACGAGCACCACGTCCGGCAGCGGCCCGGAGTGGCCGGCGAGACGGTTCTCGATTACCGCGGCCTCGCGCGCCGGGCGGATCACCGGCTCACCCGGCCCCTTGGCGCGGGCGATCTCCGTCACGATCTCGAAGCGCTCACGCAGGAGCCGGTGCAGGCCGGCGTCGATCGCGTCGAGGCGGTCGCGCAGGTCGCTCAGGGTCTCGCGCGGGCGGTCGTCGATCAGGAGTTTCGCCATCGTGTCCGAGGAATTGGCAACAGCGTTCACTAGACCGTCATGCGGCGGCCCGCAAAGAAAACATTGTTCTGGCGGAGTTTCCCCGTGCGGCGGGCGGGCGTAAGGAGGAGCCGCCGGCAAGGCGTCTTGTTGCCGGTGCGGAGCGTGTGCGCATGACGTCGGAATTCGTGTTCGAGGGGGCCGAAGGGGAGCCCGTCACGCTCGACGAGCGGGAAGTCCGCCGCCGTGGCGAGGTGGACCATCCGTCGAGCCTCGTCGCCCGCTTTGCCGACCCGCTGCCGCTCGATTCCGGCGCCGCCCTGTCGCCCTGGCAAATCGCGTATCAGACCTATGGAACGCTGAACGCGGAGCGGAGCAACGCCGTCCTCGTCTGCCACGCGCTGACCGGCGACCAGCACGTCGCGAACCGTCATCCGGTCACCGGCCGCGCGGGATGGTGGGACATCATGGTTGGCCCGGGGCGGCCGATCGACACCGACCGCTTCTTCGTCGTCTGCGCCAACGTCCTCGGCGGCTGCTCGGGCACGACCGGCCCCGCCTCGCTCGACCCCGGGACCGGCCGCGCCTACGGGCTCGCGATGCCGGTGGTGACCATCGCCGACATGGTGCGCGCCCAGGCCCGGCTCGTCGACCACCTCGGCATCGGCCAGCTGTTCGCCGTGGTCGGTGGGTCGATGGGCGGCATGCAGGTCCTCGAGTGGGGCGCAACGTACGGGCACAGGGTGTTTGCCGCCGTGCCGATCGCCGCCGGGACGCGCCATTCGCCGCAGAACATCGCCTTCCACGAGGTCGGCCGGCAGGCGGTGATGGCCGACCCTGACTGGCACGGCGGCCGTTACCTCGACCATGGGGCGAAGCCGCGGAAAGGGCTCTCCGTCGCCCGCATGGCCGCCCACATCACCTACGTCTCGGAGGCTGCGCTGTCGCGCAAGTTCGGCCGCGCGCTGCAGGACCGCGAGGGCATCACCTACGGCTTCGACGCCGACTTCGCGATCGAGAGCTACCTCCGCCACCAGGGCTCGACGTTCGTCGACCGCTTCGACGCCAACTCCTACCTCTATCTGACCCGCGCGATGGACTATTTCGACCTCGCGCACGAGCACGGCGGCCTCGTCGCGAACGCCTTCCGCGGGACGCCCACACGCTGGTGCGTGTTCTCCTTCACGTCGGACTGGCTGTTCCCGACATCGGAAAGCCGCGTCATCGTCCATGCGCTCAATGCCGCCGGCGCGCAGGTCTCGTTCGTCGAGGTGGAGAGCGACCGCGGACACGACGCCTTCCTCCTCGACGAGCCGGAGTTCCACCGCACCGTCCGCGGCTTCCTCACGGGCGCCGCCATCGCACGCGGCATCGCGCCGCCCGCGGGGTCGTGAGGGGCGCGCCATGAACATTGCGGTCCAGCTGCGACCTGCCCCGAACCGCGTCGATTACGACGTCATCCGCGAGCTCGTCCGCCCCGGCTCGCGGATCCTCGACGTCGGCTGCGGCGACGGGGCGCTGATGGCGCTCCTCGTCACCACTCACGGTGTCAGGGCGTCCGGCATCGAGATCAGCCAGGCGGGGGTGAACGAGGCGGTCGCGCTCGGCCTGTCCGTGATCCAGGGCGACGCCGACACCGATCTCGACGCATACCCCGACCGCGCGTTCGACTATGTGATCCTGAGCCAGACCCTGCAAGCGACGCGCGATCCGAAGACGGTGCTCGAGAACCTCCTCAGGATCGGCGAGCACTGCGTAGTCTCCTTCCCGAACTTCGGCTTCTGGCGGATGCGGCTGAGGCTCCTCGTCGGTGGCCGGATGCCGAAGACGGGCCTACTGCCTGACCCGTGGTGGGGGACGAAGAACATCCATTTCTGCACGATCCGGGACTTCGTGGAGCTGTGCGAGGAGATGGGTGTCACCGTTGAGCGGGCGATTGCGCTCAACACGTCAGGCCAGCGCATCCCCTTCAACGCGCCGTGGTGGTTCTGGAACCTCTTCGGCGAGCAGGCCGTGTTCCTCCTGCGCCGCTGACGCCACTGCTGCGTGGGGGAAGCGCCCGTGCGCGGCGGGCTTCGGCACAGGCGCGAGCCCCGGGACGGTGATCTTCAGGGCGCGCGGCTTCGCGACGACGGGGATGCCGCGAACGAAGATCTTCTCCGCCTCCACCACGAGCATCCCCGCAAGCGCCGGCGCGACCTGCCGGCCGACGCCCTCCCACAGCCGCGTTGCGCCGAGCACGAAGCGGCGGCGGGACGGCGGCACAAAGAGGCAGCGCCGCACGGTGACGGGCTTCAGCCAAGCGCCGTCCAGCATGTCGCAGAGCTGGCTGCGGGAGAACGGGCGGCCGAGCCCCATCGGCGTGTGGTCCGACCGCGCCCAGGCGCCGGACCGGTGCGGCACGACCGCGATCAGCCGGCCCGCCGGCATCAGGATCCGCCACGCCTCGCGCAGGACGGCCGACGGGTCGCGCGCCGCCTCGAGCAGGTGGACGAGAAGGAGCTTGTCGACCGCGTTGTCCGGCAGCGGCAGCGCGTCCTCGTAGGCGAGCGCCGTGACGTTCGGCCCCTCCGGCGGCCAGTGGAGGACGCCCTCGGCCGCCGGCATCAGGGCGAGAACGCGCTCCGCCTCGCCGAGATACGGGCGCAGGTACGGCGTCGCGTGCCCGACGCCCGCAAGCCGCTCCCCCGCCGCCGACGGCCACACAGCCCGCACCTCGGCCCGGATGATCTGCCGGGCGATCCGGCCGAGCGGCGAGAGGTAGAACGCGGAAAGCTCCGAGACGTCGAGATGCATGGGCGGCCTGTCCGTGATGGCTCCCGCTTATCATGCGCGCGGCCGCCGGGCGATGACGCGGCGGCTGCTGCGTGCTAGAGGCCGCCTGCCCGGGTCGGCCGATCCGGGCGGATGGAGACGCGTTCGCGGTCCGCCGACACGCACCCTGCACGACCGGATCAGAGCCCCGGTTGCGCACGCGTTCGGGCCGACGCGAGAGGAGAAGCCATGGCCGAGGTCCGCCTCATCCCCTGCCTGTCGGACAACTATGCCGTGCTGGTGCACGCCGGCGACGAGACGGTGCTCATCGACGCTCCGGAGGCCGGTCCGATCAACGCCGCCCTTGCCGAGACCGGCTGGCGGCTGACCACCATCCTCATCACGCACCACCATTCCGACCACGTCCAGGCGATCGCGGCCGTGAAGGGCGATGCGAAGGTGATCGGCCCGAAGGGCGAGGCGTCCCGCATCGCCGGGCTGGACGAGACGATCGACGACGGGGCCGTCCTCGCGCTCGGGCCGCTCACGGTGGAGGCGATTGCAACGCCCGGCCATACGTCGGCCCCCCTCAGCTACTATTTCCGCGACGAGGGGATCGCCTTCACCGCCGATACGCTGTTCGCCATGGGCTGCGGCCGTCTCTTCGAGGGCGACGCCGCAACGATGTGGTCGTCGCTGAAGCGCCTGCGCGACGCGCTGCCGGACGACACCGAGATCTTCTGCGGCCACGAGTACACGCTCACCAACGCCCGCTTCGGCCACCAGATGCTGCCGGGCGACACCGCCATCGCCGAGCGGCTGAAGGTGGTGGAGGCCGCCCGCGCCCGCGGAGAGCCGACCGTCCCGACCACGATGGCCGCCGAGAAGGCGACGAACCCGTTCCTGCGCGCCGATGACCCGGCCGTCGCCGAGGCACTCGGCCTCGCCGGCGCGGAGCCGGTTGCCGTGTTCGCGCACCTGCGCAAGGCGCGCGACTCGTTCTGATGCGGGTGGGCTGATGCGGGCAGCGGACATCATCGCCGCGCTGGGGCTGAGGCCCCACCCCGAGGGTGGGCACTACGTCGAGACCTTCCGCCATGCGCCGGACGGCGGGCGCGGGCTGAAGACGGCCATCTACTACCTGCTCGAGGCCGGCGACTGCTCGGCCTGGCACCGGGTGGACGCGGCCGAGATGTGGCACTTCTACGCCGGCGCGCCGCTCGCGCTCACGATCTCGCCGAACGGGCACGACGCGACCGCCCACCGGCTCGGCCCGAACATCCTCTCCGGCGAACGGCCGCAGATCCTCGTCCCGCCGCACCACTGGCAGACGGCGGAAAGCCTCGGCGCATGGACCCTCGTCGGCTGCACCGTCGCGCCGGGATTTGATTTCGCCGGGTTCGAGATGGCTCCGGACGGCTGGCGGCCGACGCCGCGCCCGGCCAGCACATGAGCCGGCCATGATCGCGCTTCTCATCCTCGGCGGCTTCGTCGGGCTTCTCCTCGGCGGCGAACTCCTCGTGCGCGGCGCGTCCGGCATCGCGGTGCGGCTCGGGCTGTCCAGGCTCGTTGTCGGTGTCGTCATCGTCGGATTCGGAACGTCGACGCCGGAGCTCGTCACCTGCATTCGTGCCGCGCTCGGCGGTGCGCCGGGGATCGCGGTCGGCAACATCGTCGGCTCCAACATCGCCAACATCCTCCTCATCCTCGGCGCGGCGGCGCTGATGCGGCCGATGATGGTCGACCGCCGCGTCGTGCTCAGGGACGGCGGGCTCGTCGTCGTGACGGCGCTCCTCTTCGCTGCCGCCGCCTTCACCGGAATGATCGGCCGGGAGGCAGGGATGGCGTTCGTCGCCGTCCTCGTCGCCTACATCGTCTTCATCCTGCGCGCCGACCGGAGCCGCGCCGCGACTGCCGACGAGACGCCGGCCGAGTCTGGCGCGCCGATCGGCCTCTCGTCCGTCTACCTCGTGCTCGGCCTCGTGCTCGTGGTCGGTGGCGCCGAGGCGCTGGTGACCGGGGCGGTGGACCTCGCCCGCATCCTTGACGTTCCGGACGAGGTGATCGGCCTCACCATGGTCGCCGTCGGCACCTCGCTGCCCGAGCTCGCGACCTCCATCGTGGCGGCGGTCCGCAAGCACTCGGAAATCGCGCTCGGCAACGTCCTCGGCTCCAACATCTACAACACGGTCGGGATCGGCGGCATCACGGCGCTCGTCGCCCCGATCCCCGTCTCGGAGCAGATGCGCGCGTTCGACGTGCCGGTGATGGTGGCGGTGTCGATCGTCCTCGTCGTGGTGGTGGCGACGGGCGGGCGGGTGACACGGTTCGAGGGGCTCGCGCTCCTCACCCTCTACGCCGGCTATATCGCCTTCGTGTCCGGCCTCGCCTGACCGCGCCCGTCGCGGAACCGTGTTGCCACGCCGCGGATTTCCCGCCAGCAACCGGAGGCACAGCGATGGGCAGCGACACAGGCGACGGCAAGGGCAGCGGCACGGGCGGCGGGCCCGGCTTCCCCCCGATCAGCAACGACGACACGCCGCAGCCGGGCAACCAGGAGCGGCCGATGGACGAGGACGAGGAGCTCGACGAGGCCCTCGAGGAGACCTTCCCCGCCTCCGACCCGGTCGCGCCGAGCCGGATCGACAAGCCCGGCACCTGAGCGCCGAGCCGGTCTCGATCAGGCCGGCGCGGAGCCGGCGGCGGTCAGGCCATGTACTGGCCGCCATTGATCGAGAGCGTCGCGCCCGTCATGAACGCCGCCTGGTCGGACGCGAGATAGGCGCACAGCGCGCCGATCTCGCCCGCGTGGCCAAGCCGGCCGACCGGGATGCCGCCGATGATCTTCTGCAGGACGTTCTCCGGCACCGCCGCCACCATGTCGGTGTCGATATAGCCGGGGCAGATGCAGTTCACCGTCACGCCCTTGTTGGCGTTCTCCTGGGCGAGCGCCTTGGTGAAGCCGATCACGCCCGCCTTCGCCGCCGAGTAGTTCACCTGCCCGATCTGGCCCTTCTGGCCGTTGATCGACGAGATGTTGATGATCCGTCCGTAGCCGCGGTCGCGCATCCCGTTGATGAGCGGGCGCGTGACGGCGAACAGCGAGTTGAGGTTGGTCTGGATGACCGCCGACCACTGGTCCCACGCCATCCGGTGGAAGGTGCCGTCGCGGGTGATGCCGGCGTTGTTGACGAGGATATCGATCGGGCCGACGTCGCTCTCGATGCCCTTGAGGGCGGCCTCGGCGGCGCCGACGTCGCCGACGTCGAACTTCACCACGTGGATGCCCGTTTCGGCCTTGAAGGCGTTCGCCTTCTCGTCATTGCCGGCGTAGTTGGCGACGACCGTGTGGCCGGCCTCCTTCAGCGCCTTCGAGATGGCGGCGCCGATGCCGCGGGTGCCGCCCGTCACGAGCGCGATCCTCGCCATAGTTCCTCCCTGCGGGCCTGTGAGCCGGCCCTTCAGGGGCAGCCTGCGTCGGAATGGCGAGGCGCGTCAACGTGCGTCGGACTTATCGAGCGGCCCCTCGCCGTGCATCGGGAGCGAGCGTGCGGAGCTCGGCCGCCGTCTTCCTGGCGAGCGCAGCAAGATCGTCCCTCGCCCGATCGAGGACGGCGCGGACAGCGGCGGCGTCGGCCGCGAGCCCCGGGCCGGCGCGGTCCAGAATGTGGCGCACCAGCACATCGTCAAGCTGATCGCGGTCCGGTGCTGCGCCCGTCCTCCCACCGGTCACGAAGTCATCGGCAAAGACGTCCGCAGGCGGCGCCCCGGCGGGCGGACGCGGCTGGGGAACGCCGGTGACGTATGCGACGAAGCGCGGGCGGAGCCGCTCCGGCCACTGGTTCGTGACCCGGTAGGGTTTGCCACGCACCACGTGCACCTCGACGAAGTAGCGGGCATCGAGGTGCGCGGGCAGGGTCGTCGAGCGATGCAGGAAGGGATAGGCGAGGCCGAACATCACCTCGGAATGCTTGAACGTCTGCAATCGCTCGAGTTGGAGCGGGTCTTCGGCGATCCGATCGAGGACGGCCGGCGCGACATGCTTGACCACCATGGCCAGCGTGGCGTCGCGCGACCATGGCGGAAGCAGAGGTGGCAACGCCAGAGGCCCGTCTCGCCGTCCACCTTCGCCACCGTCCATGGTCAACCTCCGTCGTACACCCTCACGTAGATCAGGCAGCGGAGGTTTGCAACTGGAGGTTTATTAAGTGCGCTCGACACACATTGCCACACCCATGCCGCCGCCGATGCAGAGTGTGGCGAGGCCCTTCTTCGCGCCGCGGCGCTTCATTTCGTAGAGGAGCGTCGTCAGCACGCGATTGCCGGAGGCGCCGATCGGGTGCCCGATAGCGATCGCGCCGCCGTTGACGTTCACGATGTCGTCCGGCCAGCCCATGTCCTTGTTGACCGCGCAGGCCTGCGCCGCGAACGCCTCGTTGGCTTCCACGAGGTCGAGGTCGGCGACCGTCCAGCCGGCCTTCTCGAGTGCCTTGCGGGAGGCGGGGATCGGGCCGGAGCCCATCACGGACGGGTCGACGCCGGCGGTCGCCCAGGAGACGATCCGGGCGAGCGGCGTCACGCCCCGCTTCTCCGCCTCTGACATCCGCATCAGCACCATCGCCGACGCGCCGTCGTTGATGCCCGACGCGTTGCCGGCGGTCACCGTGCCGTCCTTGGAGAAGGCGGGGCGGAGCTTGGCGACCGCGTCGAGCGTCGCGCCGTGGCGGATGTATTCGTCGTCCTCGACAACCGTGTCGCCCTTGCGGCCCTTCACGGTGACGGGGACGATCTCGTCCTTGAAGCGGCCGGCCTTCTGGGCGGCCTCGGCCTTGTTCTGCGAGCGGACGGCGAACTCGTCCTGCTGGTCTCGGGTGATCTGCCACTCGCGGGCGACGTTCTCGGCCGTCGTGCCCATGTGGTAGCCGTTGAAGTGGTCCCAGAGGCCGTCCTTGATCATCGTGTCGATGAATGAGAGGTCGCCCATCTTGTGGCCGGCGCGCAGGTGCTGCGCGTGGGGGGAGAGCGACATGTTCTCCTGCCCGCCGGCGACGACGATCTCCGCATCTCCGGTCATGATCTGCTGCATGCCGAGCGCGACCGTGCGCAGGCCCGACCCGCACACCTGGTTGATGACGAGCGCGGTCGCCTCCTTCGGGATGCCGGCGTGGATGGCGGCCTGGCGGGCGGGGTTCATGCCGGCGGCAGCGGTCAGCACCTGTCCGAGGATGACCTCGTTCACCTCGTCCGGGCTGACGCCGGCCCGCTCGAGCGCGCCCTTGATGGCGACGGAGCCGAGGTCGGCCGCCGGCGTGGTGGCGAACGATCCGTTGAAGGCGCCGACCGGGGTGCGGGCGGCGCTCGCGATCACGACGCTGTCGGCCATGACAGTCTCCTCCTCAGTCGGGGCGGCACTAGCGCCGGCGTCCGGCGGAGCCGCCCGTGTGGTGTGGCGGGCGACCGGCGCCCGCGGGTTGCGCGGGACTAGAGACCCGGCCCCGGACACTGTCAACCGAAGCGGCCGGCATCGCGCGCCGCCCCTCACGGCATGATCCTTTCGCGGCTGCAGCAGAAGATTGGACAGGGCAGCGCCTGCCGTCCTAGGTTGGGACGGCGCCGGAGCGGAGCGCATGTCCCAGCGAGGCGGTATGGCGAACGAGAAGCCGAGCGGCACGGTCATCAAGAAGTACGCCAACCGGCGCCTCTACCACACCGGGACGAGCGCCTACGTGACGCTCGACGACCTCAGCGAAATGGTGCGCCGCGGCGAGGATTTCGTGGTGCAGGACGCGAAGACCGGCGAGGACATCACCCGCGGCGTCCTCGCCCAGATCATCTTCGACGCCGAGAGCCGCGGCGGCGGGCTCCTGCCGCTCGCCTTCCTGCGCCAGCTCATCACCTTCTACGGCGGCCAGATGCAGGGGATCGTGCCGTCCTACCTCGAGCATTCGCTCGCCTCCTTCGCGCGCGAGCAGGACAAGCTGAGGAAGCACGTGGGCGACACCGGCCGCGAGGCGCTGGCGGCGGTGGAGGATCAGGTGCGGCGCAACATGGAGTACTTCCAGCGCTCGCTGCGCATGTTCATGCCGTTCGCGCCGGAGACCGGCACGCCGCCGGCGTCGGCACCGGCCGATGCGCAACAGGCGCCGAACCCTCTCGCCGACGATGTCGCCGCCCTGCGTGCGGAACTCGCGCGGATGCAGTCGCGGCTCGACGCTCTCGCCGCGCCTGCGCCGTCGCCCGTCCCCCTCCCGACGGCCGCCGCGCCGGCAGAACCGGCGCTGTCGCCCGCCGAGGACGACGATGCCTTCTTCGAGGGACCGGTCAGGCGCGAGCGCTGACGCTACTCGTCGATCGCCTGCACCGGGCTGTGCGAGGCGACCATCGACACCGAGACGGTGGCGAGGGTGTCGATCAGCGCGATCATCGTGATGAGGAAGAACGTCGACGTCCCGCAGAAGTCCACCGTCAGGAACAGGATGATGTAGACGCAAAGGACGATCACCATCACCATGTTGCCGAGGACGGTCCCGCGATGCGAGCTCGCCGCGCGCAGCATCGACATCAGGAGCAGGATGACCGCGATGGTGACGATGAGGTCGCCGTAGCTGAGCGCCCAGTTCTGCCCCGACACGAGGGTGAACCCGATCACCGCCTCGCTCCAGAACGGATGAAGCGCCACCTGGCCCGGTTCCACGACGTAATTGGCGCTGTCGTAGAAGAAGAGACCCGCGACGACGTAGAGAAGAAGCGGGATAATCGTGAAGGGAAACAGTCCCATCTTGGTCCACCATGCGTGTTTGCTGGCCGTCGCGGACTGACCGCCGCGATCAGCGCAACAAAGGAAGCGGCATGATGGCTCGCCGGTTCCGCGTCCGCAATGCGGACCGCGCCAGACCTCGTGCGATCCGCGCCCGGTAACGGGCGCGCCACACGGGCTGCGGCGCGCGTTTCAGGCTCAGTCGTTCTTCGCCGCGAGGACCTGGCGACCGCGGTAGCGGCCCGTCTTGAGGTCGATGTGGTGCGGGCGCTTCAGCTCGCCCGAGTCCTTGTCCTCGACAAAGGTGGGGGCCTTCAGCGCGTCGGCGGAGCGGCGGAAGCCCCGCTTCATCGGGCTCGTCTTCCGCTTGGGAACGGCCATCGGTCAACTCCTTCTCGGCGCCCCTCGCGGTCGGGCGCGGACGCAAGTCATGAATGTGTCGGAAACGGCGGGCGCCGGACGCCCGCCTTCTAGCGAGATGGCGGGCCGCTGGCAAGGCGCGGCGTCACCGATCCGCCATGCGCGGAAAGGCTCAGGGCGCCTCAGGGCTGCATCTCGTCCGACAGGCAGGTAAACACCCACGGCGCGCGTTCAAGCTCTCGCTCGACATGGCGCATCACCGCGCGCTGGCGATCCGACGGGTGCCGCGGGTCGCGCGACACCGGGGCGGGGAGGGTGGTCGCGAGCGCAAGCGCCTGCTGCCGGTCGACATCGAGCGCGGACACGCCGAAGTAGCCCTCCGCCGCGGCCTCGGCGCCGAACGCCGTCGGCCCCCACTGGGCGATGTTGAGGTAGATCTCGAGGATGCGGTCCTTGGAGAGGACGAGGTCCATCATCACCGCGAGCGGCACCTCGATCGCCTTGCGGACGTAGCTGCGCCCCGGCCAAAGGAAGAGGTTCTTCACCGTCTGCATGGTGATCGTGCTCGCGCCGCGCGGCTCCTCGCCGTCCAGCGTCTCCCCGAGCACGATCCGGAGCTGATTGAGGTCGACGCCCCAGTGCAGGCAGAAGCGCGCGTCCTCGGCCATGACGACGGCGCGGACAAGGTCGGGTGCCATCGCTTCCAGCGGCACCCACTCCTGCACGGCGCGCCGGCCCTCCGCCTCGTGTCGCCAGATCGCGACCGAGGGCGGGTCCACCCACCCGTAGAGGGCGAAGATGCCGAGCGGCACCGCCACGGCGAGCGCGACGAGGCCGGCGAGAAGTTGTGCTAACCGGCGCATCGGCCCTCCCGCCGGGCAACGTAGCGGGGCGCGACCGGTTCGCCTATGGTCTCGGAAAAGACCGGGATTCGGGGGAGTGGATGGCCTTTGCCGACCGCCTCGCAGCGGCCGCCGGGGCCGCCGACGAGGTACTGAGCCGCGTCCTCGCGGCGCACCAGGCCGACGGGCGGTCGCCCGCGCGTCTCGTGGAGGCCACACGCTACGCCCTTCTGGGCGGCGGCAAGCGCTTCCGACCCTTCCTCGTCATCGAGACCTCAGCCCTCTTCGGCGCACCCGGCGAGGCGGCCGCGCACGTCGCCGCAGGTTTCGAGTGCCTCCACGCCTACAGCCTCGTCCATGACGATCTCCCCGCGATGGACGACGACGATCTCCGCCGCGGCCGGCCCACGGTGCACAAGGCGTTCGACGAGGCGACCGCGATCCTCGTCGGCGATGCCCTGCAGGCGCTCGCCTTCGAGCTCGTGGCGGCGCCGCCGGTGCCGGCGGGGGCGGGCGGGCCGCTCGCCGTGGTGCTCGCCCGCGCCTCCGGGCTGGCGGGCATGGTCGGCGGGCAATACCGCGACCTCAATGCGCTGCGGCTCGATGCGGACGGCATCCGGCTGATGCAGGCGATGAAGACCGGCGCGCTGATCCGCGCCGCATGCGAGGCGGGGGCGCTCGTCGCCGGCGCCCCGGCCGACGACCGCGCACGGCTCTCGGCGTACGGCGCGGCGATCGGCGAGGCGTTCCAGCTTGCCGACGACCTCCTCGACCTCGAGGGGACGGCGGAGGAGACCGGCAAGCGTGTCGGCAAGGACGCGGGGGCGGGGAAGGCGACGCTCGCCGCCCTGATCGGGCCCGCCGGCGCCCGCGCGCGCCTCGCCGCGGTGGTGGCGGAGGCTGTGGAGGCGCTGGCGCCGTTCGGCGAGCGGGCGGCGATCCTGCGCGAGGCCGCCCGGTTCGTTGCCGAGCGGCGGAGCTGACCGGCGACGGCGAGCGCAGGCCTGAACGGTATCTGAATGATCTCCTCAGCACTCCTTCAGCGTCGGGATGCCATTCTCATCGCCGTCCGAGACACAGGAGCTCATCCATGAAGGCCATTGTCGCCGCGCTTGGTCTTGCCATCGCCGCCGCAACCGCAATCGCCGCGACACCCTCTGTCGCAGCCCCCTTCGCCGCCACGGCGAGCCATTCCTCCGCCGTGGCCGAGGGCATCCAGCACGCCGGCGGCTACGTCTACGGCCGACCGCACTACGGGCGGCCCTACCCAGGGCGGCCCTACTGGGGTCCGCGTCCGGTCTACCCGGGCTACGGCTACTATCCGCGCCCGCGCACAAGGGTGGTGCAGCGGCCGTGCTCGACGCGTGTGGTGCAGCGGACGCCGTATGGACGGTACGTCACCGTCTATCAGACCTGCGGGCGCGGCTGGTAAGTCCGCCCTCGCCGCGGCGGCCCCGGGTCGTCCGGGACCGCACCGGCGGCTAGAGGCGGCGGATGTCCACGAAGCGGCCGGCGACCGCCGCGGCGGCCGCCATCGCCGGCGACACGAGGTGAGTGCGGCCGCGGTAGCCCTGCCGCCCCTCGAAATTGCGGTTCGAGGTCGACGCGCAGCGCTCGCCGGGCGCGAGGCGGTCGGGATTCATGCCGAGGCACATCGAGCAGCCAGGCTCGCGCCAGTCGAAGCCCGCCTCGCGGAAGATCCGGTCGAGCCCTTCCTCCTCGGCCTGCGCCTTCACGAGGCCGGAGCCGGGGACCACCATCGCCGACACGCCCTCCGCAATGCGCTGCCCCGCGACGACCGCCGCCGCTGCCCGCAGATCCTCGATCCGGGCGTTGGTGCAGGAGCCGAGGAACACCTTGTCGATGCGGATGTCGGTGATCGGCGTGCCGGGCGTCAGCCCCATGTACTCGAGGGCGCGCTCCATCGCCCGGCGCTTCTGCGGGTCGGCGACGCCGGCCGGATCCGGCACGACGCCGTCCACCGCGACGACAGCCTCCGGCGAGGTGCCCCACGTCACGACCGGCGGCAGGCTTGCGGCGTCGAGGCTGACCTCGCGGTCGAACCGGGCGCCGTCGTCGGACGGCAGCATCCGCCAGTGATCGAGCGCGCGATCGAATGCCTCGCCCTTGGGCGCGCGCGGCCGGCCGGCGATGTACTGGAACGTCGTTTCATCGGGCGCGATCATGCCCGCCCGGGCGCCGCCCTCGATCGACATGTTGCAGACCGTCATCCGCCCTTCCATCGAGAGCGAGCGGATCGCCTCGCCGGCATACTCGATGACGTAGCCGGTGCCGCCCGCGGTGCCGATCGTGCCGATGATGGAAAGGATGATGTCCTTTGCCGTCACGCCCTTCGGCAGCGTGCCGTCGACCGTCACGCGCATGTTCTTTCCCTTGCGCGTCCGCAGCGTCTGCGTCGCGAGGACATGCTCCACCTCGGACGTGCCGATTCCGTGGGCGAGAGCGCCGAATGCGCCATGAGTCGAGGTGTGGCTGTCGCCGCAGACGATCGTCATCCCCGGCAGCGTGAAACCCTGCTCCGGGCCGACGATGTGGACGATCCCCTGCCGCCGGTCGAGCTCGTTAAAATACTCGATGCCGAAAGCGGCGGCGTTCTCGGCGAGCGTCTCCACCTGCAGCCGGCTCTCCGGCTCCTCGATGCCGAGCGAGCGGTCGGTCGTCGGCACGTTGTGGTCGACGACCGCGAGGGTGCGTTGCGGGGCGTGGACCTTGCGGCCCGCTATGCGCAGCCCCTCGAAGGCCTGCGGGCTCGTCACCTCGTGGACGAGGTGGCGGTCGATGTAGAGGAGGGCCGTGCCGTCGTCCGACACCTCGACGACGTGGTCGTCCCAGATCTTGTCGTAGAGCGTCCGCGCCGTGCCGCTGCTCATGTCACCCCTCCGTCACTGGCACCTGAAATGCCGCGCGGGCGGGCGGTTTGCAAGCGAGGCGGTCAGTGCGCCGCGACGGGGCTGCGCGAGACGGCGGCGTAGAGGTCGGCGCCGCTGTCGGCCTCGCGGATCGCGTCCGCCACGCCAGGGGTGCGCAGGACGCGGGCGATCTTGGCGAGGGCCTTCAGGTGGTCGGCGCCGGCGTCCTCCGGAGCGAGGAGGCAGAAGATGATGTCGACGGGCTCCTCGTCGAGCGCCTCGAAGTCGATCGGCCGGGCGAGGCGGAACAGGAAGCCCTTCAGTTCGTCGAGGCCGACCAGCTTGCCGTGCGGGATCGCGATGCCGCCGCCGACGCCCGTCGAGCCGAGCCGTTCGCGCTGGTTCAGCGTGTCGAAGATCTCGCGCTCGGTGAGGCCCGTCTGACGGGCGGCGAACTGGCTCATCTCCTGGAGCGCGTGTTTCTTGGAGTGCGCGTCGAGGCGGTTCACCACCGCGGTCGGTGCGAGGATGTCTGAGATGTCCATCGGATCAGCCTCGAATGGGTGGGTCAGCCGCGGGAGCCGTTCGCCCCGGCGCCGCGCGCTGCGCTGTCGCCGGCGAGCGAGGGGTCGATCCAGCCGACGTTCCCGTCCGCGCGGCGGTAGACGACGTTGATCATGTCGTTCGCCGCATTGCGGAACAGGAGGCACGGCGCATCGATGAGGTCGAGCTCGAGGACGGCCATGCCGACCGTCATCGTCTTGATCTTGGTCGGGGTCTCGGCGACGACGAGGGGCGCGTAGTTGGCGGGGAGTTCCTCCTCCTCGTCCGGGGTCGCAAGGACGAATTCCTGCGCCGCCTCGAACGCCATGGCGTCGCCGCCGCCGTGATCGTGCGCCTTGAGGCGGCGCTTGTACCGGCGCAGGCGCTTGTCGATCCGTTCGGCGGCCTGGTCGAACGCGAACGTCGCGTCGCCGGCGCTGGCGGAGGTGCGAAGGACGATCCCCGTGTCGAGGTGCAGCGTACAGTCCGCCTCGAACCCGGCGCCGGTCTTGGTGATGATCACCTGGCCGGAGTGGTTGCCGTCGAAATACTTGCCGACCGACTGGGCGACGCGCTCCTCGATCCGCTGCCGGAGTGCGCTGCCGACGTCCATGTTCTTGCCGGCGATGGTGATCGACATGACAGCCTCGTCGCTCCTTCTCTGTGAGGAGCCAAGTTAGGGCGAAACCACGCGGCGCGCATCAGATATGCGCGAGCGGGGGAGCAGGTGTGTGCGCACGGCCACCGTATGGGAGTTGCGCGGCGCACGACGTGCGGCAGCCGGAAACCGAGGCGCGCGCCTTCTAGGCCCGGCTCCAGGGGCTGTCAACGCCGGGAGCGGCCGGGCCGCTCACGCCCGCGGCGCTTCGCGCAGGCCATGATGCCGCGCCATCCGCCGCCGCTCCACGGAGGACGGGATGTTCATCGCCTCGCGGTATTTGGCGACCGTCCGCCGCGCGATCACGATGCCGGCCTCGGACAGCGTCTTCACGATCTCGTCGTCGGAGCGCACGCTGTTCGCGGTCTCCGTGTCGACGAGGGAGCGGATCCTCGCGCGCACCGCGTCGGCCGAGACGTTGCCGTCGCCCGCCTCGATCGCGACCGCGAAGAAGGCGCGAAACGGGTAGACACCGCGCGGCGTCGACATCGCCTTGTTGGAGACGACGCGGCTTACCGTCGACTCGTGCATACCGATATCCTCGGCGATCTCCCTCAGCGTCAGCGGCGAGACGTGCTGCGCCGTGCCCTCGAAGAAGGCGCGCTGCCGCGTCACGATGGCAGACGCCACCTTGACTATCGTCTTCGCCCGCTGGTCGAGGCTGCGCGTGAGCCAGTGGGCGGAGCGCAGGCACTGGTTGGCGAAGGTGACGGCGGCGCCGTTGCCGGAGGCCGCGATCTCGGCGTGGTATTCCGAGTCCACCATCACTCGCGGCAGCCGCTGAGTGTCGAGCACCACCACGAAGCCGCCGCCCGGCCGTCGGCGGACGATGACGTCCGGCTCGATCGCCTGAACGGGGGTCGCGTCGAAGGCGAGGCCGGGGCGAGGATCGAGCGTGCGGATCGTCGCCATGATGCCGGCGATTTCCGCCTCCGGCACCCCGGCGAGGTCGGCGAGGCGCTTCACGTCGCGCCGAGCGAGGAGGACAAGATTGTCGAGGACGACAGCCGCCGCCGGCGTGAGGAGACCGCGGTCGGCGAGCTGGAGCGCGAGGCATTCGGCGAGCGTGCGGGCGAAGAGGCCGGCGGGAGCGATCGTCTGCAGCTTGCCGAGCGTCACCTCCAGGGCGCGGCGCGAGACGCCGAGGGTCTCGATCGCGGCCGTCTCCGCGCCGTCACACAGCCGGCCATCGTCGTCGAGCGAGTTGATGAGGAAATTGGCAATCGACCGCTCCTCGCCCTCGAGGCCGAGCGAGACCGCCTCGCGCGCGCAGTGCTCGGCGAGGCTCGGCCGGGCGGCGACAGTCGCGAACGGATCACGGTCGAGGTTGCCCTGCCCCGTCTCCCGCTTGGCGCTCACCCGCCCGTCGGCGCGGGGGAGGCTGTCGGCCCTCGGCAGGCCGTCTCCACGCGGGGCGAGAGTCAGGAGCGGGTTCTGGTCCACCTCTTCCCGCACCGCCGCTTCCAGCTCGAGGTTCGACATCTGCAGGAGCTTGATCGCCTGCATGAGCTGCGGCGTCATCGCGAGAGTCTGACGCTGCGACTGGACGAGACGGAGCTGGATGTTCACCCGGACGGAACCCTTTGGCCTCTTTCTTGCATGGAGAAGGCTTAACCGGTTCCATGCCGCTGTCAAACGGCATTCAAAATTGTTTCATCCCGGGCTAGAGCCGGAACTGCTCGCCCAGGTAGAGCCGTCGCACGTCCCGGTTGGACACGATCTCGTCCGGCGTCCCTTCGGTCAACACCTCGCCGCCGGCGATGATCGTTGCCCGGTCGATGAGGCCCAGCGTCTCGCGAACATTGTGATCGGTGATGAGGACGCCGATGCCACGGTTCGTGAGATGACGGACAAGGTTCTGGATGTCCGAAACCGCGATCGGGTCGACGCCGGCGAACGGCTCGTCGAGGAGCATGAAGTCGGGCCGGGAGGCGAGGGCGCGGGCGATCTCGACGCGTCGCCGCTCGCCGCCGGAGAGGGACGTTGCCGGCGAGTGGGCGAGGCGGGTGAGGCCGAACTCGTCGAGGAGCTCGGCGAGGGCGGCCTTGCGCGCCGTCCTGTCGGGCTCGGTCAGCTCGAGGATCGCCATCACGTTCTGAGCGACCGTGAGGCCGCGGAAGATCGACGCTTCCTGCGGCAGGTAGCCGATGCCGAGGCGGGCGCGGCGGTACATCGGCAGGGCCGTCACATCGAACCCGTCGATCGCGATCGTGCCCGCATCCGGCCTGATGAGGCCGGTGATCATGTAGAAGACGGTGGTCTTGCCGGCTCCGTTGGGGCCAAGGAGGCCGACGGTCTCGCCCTGCTCCACCGACAGCGACACGTCCCGCACCACCGTCCGACGGCCGTAGGTCTTCGCGAGGTTCCGGACCGTGAGGCCGCGCGCCTGGGCATCGTCGACCCCGGGCGCCTCTCGGAAGGTTCTCTGGTCCATGTCCCCGGTCCGTCCTGCCGCGATTCACCCGGTCCGCCGGTCGTTGGCGCCGGTTTGTGCACTGCCGGGCGAGCGATCACAAGCGATCAGCCGTCCGACCGTCCACCCCCGGCGTCCCCGCGCCGGTCCCCGGACAGGTGTGGGATGACTGCGGCAGCGGCAAGGCTGCGCGGGTCAGCGCCTGACGGAGCCTCTGAAACGGGCGATTGCGCCCGCGCGCATCCCGCGCCAACCTCACGGCGGCGGAGGACGGCGGCAGACCGTCCCGCGATGGGAGGACCTCATGCTCGACCAGACCCCGACCGCGCGCGTTCAGGCCGTGCTGACGAGGCTCGACGCCGCCCTCGGGGCCGGCGATGCCGACGCCGCCGCCGCCCTCTTCGCCGAGACGAGCTACTGGCGCGACCTCGTCGCCTTCACCTGGAACATCACCACCGCCGAGGGCCGGCCGGCCATCCGCGACCAGTTCGCCGCGACCGTGGCCGCCACGGCCGCCCGCGGCTTCGCCGTCGAGGACGAGGCGAAGGAGACCGACGGCACGGCCGAGGCCTTCTTCACCTTCGAGACCGCCGTCGCACGCGGCTACGGTCACATCCGCGTCCGCCACGGCGAGATCTTCACGCTGCTGACCACCATGGCCGAGCTGAAGGGCTTTGAGGAGAAAGCGGGCTACAAGCGCCCGCTCGGCGCCAGGCACGGCTACAACCCCGGCGCCACGAGCTGGCGCGAGGAGCGCGACGAGGAGCTTGCGACGCTCGGCGTCACGACGCAGCCCGACGTGCTCGTCATCGGCGGCGGGCAGGCGGGGATCATGCTCGGGGCACGCCTCCGCCAGCTCGAGGTGCCGACCATCGTCGTCGACCGCCACGAGCGGCCGGGCGACGCCTGGCGCAAGCGCTACAAGTCGCTCTGCCTTCACGACCCGGTCTGGTACGACCACCTGCCGTACATCGAGTTCCCAAAGAATTGGCCGATATTCTCGCCGAAGGACAAGATCGGCGACTGGCTCGAGTTCTACACGAAGGTCATGGAGCTCAATTACTGGGCCAAGACAACCGCCAAGTCCGCCCGCTGGGACGCGGCGACAAGGACGTGGGAGGTTGTCCTCGACCGCGACGGCAAGGAGGTGACGCTCCGCCCCGCCCACATCGTGTTCGCGACCGGGATGACGGGAAAGCCCGTCGTCCCCGAGTTCCCCGGCCAGGGCCGCTTCCGCGGCGAGCAGCACCACTCGGCCCACCACCCGGGGCCGGACGCCTACAGGGGCAAGCGGGTCGCGATCATCGGCTCCAACAACTCGGCGCACGACATCGCCGCCGCCATGGCCGAGCACGGCATCGATGTGACGATGATCCAGCGGAGCTCCACGCACGTGGTGCGCTCCGACTCTCTGATGAAGTACGGCCTCGGCCCGGTCTACTCGGAGGAGGCGGTCGAGAAGGGAATCACCGTCGACATTGCCGACCTCATCGTCGCCTCGATCCCCTACGCGATCCGCCACGTCGGCGAGAAGGCGACCTTCGACAAGATCCGCGAGATCGATGCCGACTTCTATGCGGCGCTCGAGAAGGCGGGCTTCATGCTCGACTTCGGTGACGACGAGTCCGGCATCACCATGAAGTTCCTCCGCCGCTTCTCCGGCTACTACATCGACATCGGCGCCTCGCAGCTGGTCATCGACGGCACGATCAAGCTGGTCGCCGGGCAGGTGGCGGAGATCACCGAGACCGGCGTGAAGATGGCGGACGGGCGCGAGGTGCCGGCCGACCTCATCGTCTACGCGACCGGCTACGGCGCGGCGAACTCGGTTGTCGCCGACCTCATCGACCAGGAGACGGCGGACCGCGTCGGCCGGATCTGGGGCCTCGGCTCCGACACGCCGAAGGACCCCGGCCCCTGGGAGGGGGAACTGCGCAACATGTGGAAGCCGACCGCCGTCGAGAATCTCTGGTTCCACGGCGGCAACATGCACCAGAGCCGGCACTATTCGCAGTTCGTCGCCTTGCAGCTGAAGGCGCGCAAGGAAGGAATCCCGACGCCTGTCTACAACCTCGCCCCGGTGCACCACGCGAGCTGACCGGGTGCGCGTCCTGACGGCCGAGGCGTTCGCGGCCGAGCTCGCCGCCCTCGCCGGCTCCCTGGAGGGGCGCGAACGGCGGATCGTCGCCGTCGCCGGCCCGCCGGGGAGCGGCAAGTCGACCCTCGCGGAGGCTCTGGAGGCCGCGGTTGATGCGGCGCACTCCGGTCGCGCCGCCGTGCTGCCGATGGACGGCTACCATTACGATGACGAGGTGCTCGTTGCGCGCGGCTGGCGGCCCCGCAAGGGCGCTCCGCACACCTTCGATGTCGGCGGACTTGCCTCGATGCTCCGCCGCCTGCGGGCCAACGATGAGGCGGAGGTGGCCGTCCCCCGCTTCGACCGTGCCATCGAGATCGCCCGTGCCGGTGCGCGGCTCATCCCGCAGTCAGTGCGGGTTGTGATCGTGGAGGGCAACTGGCTCCTCCTCGACGAGGCGCCGTGGTCCTCGCTCGCGCCGCTGTTCGATGTGACGGCAATGGTGCGCGTCCCGGAGGAGGAACTCGCCCGCCGCCTCGCCGCCCGCTGGGAGGGGTACGGGCTCGACGCGGCAGGCGTGCGAGCCAAGCTCGAGGACAACGATCTCCCGAACGGCCGACTTGTCGTCGCGCGGAGCCGGCCGGCGGCCGTCGTCATCGGGTCCGGCTGACCGGAACGGTCATGGTGCCGAGCGGTTTCGAAAGGGGACCGCACCGCGCCCGACCCTCCAGAGACAGAGGCTCACATGACACCTCTCCCCCCGGGAATGGGGCTCCTCGGCGGGGCCGCGCTGACGCTTGGCGGGCTCGCGCTCTACAACGGCTGGAAAGCGCGACGGGCCGAGGCGGCGAACCCGCCCGTCGGCCGCTTCGTGGAGGCGGCGGGCGTCCGCGTCCACTACGTCGACACGGCGCCCGGCGCGGCGGACGCCGTCGTCCTCATCCACGGCAACGTCGTCACCCTGCAGGACTGGCTGGCGAGCGGCGTCATCGGTGCGCTGGCCGGCCGCCGCGTCCTCGTGTTCGACCGGCCCGGATTCGGCTACAGCGAGCGGCCGGACGACACGGTGTGGGGTCCGCTCGAGCAGGCCCGCCTCCTCGCGGCGGCCTGCCGGCAGCTCGGCGTGACGCGGCCCGTCGTGGTCGGCCAGTCCTGGGGCGCGATGGTGGCGCTCGCGTGGGCGGTCGAGGCGGGGCCGGCGATCGCGGGCTCTGTCCTCATCTCGGGCTACTACTATCCACGCACCCGCGCCGACGCTCTGTTCGTCGCTCCCGCCGCGGCGCCGATCATCGGGCCGCTCCTCAGGAACACCGTCTCGCCGCCGTTCACCCGCGCTTCGATGGGCCGCGTCGCCAACGCGATGTTCGCGCCGCAGCCCGTCCCGCAGCGCTTCTGGGACCTGATGCCGATCGAGCTCTTCTCCCGCCCCGGCCAGCTCCGCGCGATCGCGAGCGACGGCGCCATGATGCAGGAAGAGGCGGCACGCCTCGGCCCCCACATTGGCCCGCTTGGCGCGCCGACGGCGGTACTCGTCGGCGCCGACGACAAGGTGGTGGAGCCGCGCGGGCACTCGATTCGGCTCGCGCGCGAGACGGGCGCGACGCTCGACGTGCTGCCGGGCGTCGGCCACATGGCGCACTGGGCGGCGCCGGATCTGGTCGCGGAACGGATCGAGCCGATGCTCGCCGCCGCGGCCCGCCCGTCCGCCGTCCCCTCAACCGGCTTGCGGCCCTAGCTTCCGAGCGCCGCCGCGTCATCGCGGCTGAGGACAACCACCGCCGGCCGCGGCGGCATCCCCGACACGAAGTCCGGCCAGGCGGTGCCGGCGTCGGTGATCGAGGTCGCGTCCTCGTCGTCCTCGATCCGGAGCTCGCCCGGGTGCTGGACGGAGACGAACACGGCACGTCCGTCCGGCGTGAAGGTGGGCGAGCAGCACTCCGACCCGACTGGCGCCACATGGAAGAGGCGGGGGAGGGCGCGGCCCGGCCCTTCGGTGTCCATCACGAAGAGCGCGTCGGCGATCCCCTCCGGCGGCGGGCCGTCCGTCGCGACCCAGAGCCGGCCGGCGGGGTCGACGGACAGGTTGTCCGGGTCGGTGAACCAGCCGTTTGCCGACGTCTCGGGATGGAAGCGGGCGCCTTCCTCAGGGATGGCCGGATTGCCGCAGAGGACGAAGACGTCCCAGCTGAAGGTGTCCGCCGCATAGTCGGGCGCATCCGGCGCGCCGGGCGGCACCATCTCGAGGATGTGCCCGTGCGGATTCGGCGCGCGCGGATTGGCGACGTTGACCGCCTCGCGCTCGTCACCCTCGCCGGCCGCGAGCCGGTCCTCGTTCTCCGTCATCGCGACGTAGAGCTTTTCCGTGCCGGGGTGGACGATGAAGCCCTCCGGCGCGTCCATCGGCGTCGCGCCCACGAGATCGGCCGCCATGCGCGTCCGCAGCACCACGTCGGCCTGGCTGCGGAAGCCGGCCTCCGCCGTGAGCGGCCCGTCTCCGGCGAGGAGCGGGATCCAGGTCACCGTCCCGTCCGCGGCGAAGCGGGCGACGGAGAGGGTGCCATGGTCGAGGAGGTCGCGGTTGGCGGCGCGGTCGTCCGGATTCCACGAGTCGCGGGTGACAAAGCGGTAGAGGTACTCGAAGTCGTCGTCGTCGCCCATGAAGACGACCACGCGGCCGTCCGGTACCACGGCGCACTGCGCGCCCTCGTGGGTGAAGCGGCCGAGGGCGGTGCGCTTCACGGGCGTCGAGGTCGGGTCGAGCGGGTCGAACTCGACGACCCAGTCGAACCGCATCGGCTCGTTCGGCTCCTCCTCGTAGCGCAGGCGCGGCTCGAGCCGGCCGGCGCCGTAGGCGTCGTTGTCCTCCTCGTCCCAGCCCTGGCGCTCGACGAGCTCCTGGTCGGGGAGGGTCGTGTAGTCGCCGGCGAAGACGTCCATGCCGCCTTCCTCGCCCGACAGGACCGTGCCCCACGGCGTGATCCCGCCGTTGCGGTTGGAGATGGTGCCGAGGACGCGCGTGCCCGTCGGGTCGGCGCTGGTCTTCAGGCGGTCGTCGCCGGCGGCGGGGCCGGAGAGCGCCATCTCGGTGCCCATGTGGATGCGGCGGTTGAACGCGCTGTCCAGCACCACCTCCCAGTCGACCCCCGCCTTGCGCACCTCGACGACGCTCATGCCCACCGAGGCCATCACGGCGCGGATCTGCTCGTCCGTCATCGCCTCGCGGTAGGTCTCCGCGTCGAGGCCGGGGAACATGAGGTAGGGCGTCGCGTACTCGTGACTGACGACGAGCAGGCCGCGTTCGGCGCCGTCCGCGCCCTGCGGCAGCGGCATGAAGTGGGTGAAATCGTTGTTGACGCCGAACTGGCGCTGGGCGGCCTCGCCCGACGGGTTCGCCGGGTCGAAGGCGGGCGCGCCGGGGACGATCGGGTCGCCCCAGCGGATCAGGATCTGCCGACGGTAGCCGGCCGGCCAGTGGTCATTGGCGTCGCGGATCCGGTCGAGCTCGGCGAACGAGAGCGTCGACGGCGTGGCTGCCCGGGCCCGGCCGACGGAGAGGGGGAGCGCCGCCGCTCCCGCGAGCGCGAGGGCGCCCTTGAGCAGCGTGCGCCGGGCGATGCCCTCCGCGAGCACGGCCTTGTAGGTGGTCGCGGACTGACGCCGCGGTGTCGGCCGCTGGCGGGACTTGTGGCGATCGGACATCCTGAACCTCCGGCGCCGCGCTCTCGCGGCGCAGTGCGTGCGGAGGGTGCGGGCGGCGCGTTACGGGGCGATGACCCTTTGGTGACAGCCGCCGCCGTCGAACGCGCCCGGCGCGCGGGGAGAGATGACCGGCTCTTCGGGGTAGAGGTTGAACCGGGATTCTTCGAGGGCAGGGTTACGAACACCGCGCTCCGAGCTGAGCGACCGCGGCAGCGCCGGAGCCGGCGCCTTGCGTTAGACGCCCGCGTGCACGCTGCTCGGCCGAGCAGATGGACCAACCTCGGTTCTAGGGGGGGCCGGACGGTGAACTATGCACAAGGGGTACATCTGTTTGGACACGATGGCGCCGGTCGCGCACGATCGGCGCAGCTGCCGTCGCGCGAGCCGGGGCTGACGTGATGCAGAGCACGCCAGACGGAAGGGTGGGAAAAGGTCGGAGGCGTGCGGGACGAGGTACGCGCCGAGCCGTGCGATGCCGCCACGATGGGAGGGGCCGGCGCGTGCTCCGGACGCACGAAAACGCCCGCTGTAGCACAAGGCTAAAGCGGGCGCTTTTGTTAGAGATGAAGAGAAGGTTGTCTCGTGAAACTTCACGTCCTCGGCAGGCCTGGCAGCGACCTACTCTCCCGCGACTTAAGTCGGAGTACCATCGGCGCTGAGGGGGTTAACGGCCGAGTTCGGAATGGGATCGGGTGGGGACCCCTCGCAAAGGCCACCAGGCCGGCGGAGGACGTGAAACTGGTCTTTCCTGTTGGTCTGACGACGAGCCTGCGCTCCGCCCTTGCGGCACATCCGTGCCGACGAGCTGTCGTCAGATCCTTGTCGTGTCATCCATGTTCCGCTGAAGCGCCGCCACGAGCAGCCCGAAGGCATAGGCTCGTGCGCAGCACCAGCAAGGAAGATGGGCATGGGTTAATGAGAGTGATCAAGCCGATCGAGCTATTAGTACCGGTAAGCTACACGTGTCGCCACGCTTCCACACCCGGCCTATCAACGTGGTCGTCTTCCACGGCTCTCAAGGGAGAACTCGTTTCCAGGTGGGTTTCCCGCTTAGATGCTTTCAGCGGTTATCCCGTCCGTACGTAGCTACCCTGCAATGCGGCTGGCGCCACAACAGGTCCACAAGAGGTACGTCCACCCCGGTCCTCTCGTACTAAGGGCAGATCCTGTCAATTCTCCGACACCCACGGCAGATAGGGACCAAACTGTCTCACGACGTTCTGAACCCAACTCACGTACCGCTTTAAATGGCGAACAGCCATACCCTTGGGACCTGCTCCAGCCCCAGGATGCGATGAGTCGACATCGAGGTGCCAAACAACCCCGTCGCTATGGACGCTTGGGGGTCATCAGCCTGTTATCCCCGGCGTACCTTTTATCCGTTGAGCGATGGCCCTTCCACGCGGGACCACCGGATCACTATGGCCGTCTTTCGACTCTGCTCGACTTGTCAGTCTCGCAGTCAGGCAGGCTTATGCCATTGCACTCAACGAGCGATTTCCGACCGCTCTGAGCCCACCTTCGCGCGCCTCCGTTACTCTTTGGGAGGCGACCGCCCCAGTCAAACTACCCACCATACACTGTCCCGGGCGTAAGCCGCGGTTAGACATCCATGAAAGCAAGGGTGGTATTTCAAGGACGGCTCCACCAAGGCTGGCGCCCTGGCTTCAAAGCCTACCACCTATCCTACACATGCCGTCACGAATGCCAGTGTAAAGCTATAGTAAAGGTGCACGGGGTCTTTCCGTCTGACCGCAGGAACCTCGCATCTTCACGAGGAATTCAATTTCACTGAGTCGATGCTGGAGACAGCGGGGAAGTCGTTACGCCATTCGTGCAGGTCGGAACTTACCCGACAAGGAATTTCGCTACCTTAGGACCGTTATAGTTACGGCCGCCGTTTACCGGGGCTTCAATTCGGTGCTTGCACACCTCCTTTTAACCTTCCGGCACCGGGCAGGCGTCAGACCCTATACGTCGTCTTGCGACTTCGCAGAGCCCTGTGTTTTTGGTAAACAGTCGCTACCCCCTGGTCTGTGCCCCTCGAACACGGTTGCCCGCATCCGAGGCCTCCTTCTCGCGAACTTACGGAGGCAATTTGCCGAGTTCCTTCAGCATCGTTCTCTCAAGCGCCTTGGTATTCTCTACCAGACCACCAGTGTCGGTTTCGGGTACGGTCTATACGGTGGAGCTATTTCCCGGAACAGCTTCGAAGCAGGTCCAATCCGATAAGGACCTACAACACACGCCATTCGTCACTACCACCAGGCTCCAGAATATTGACTGGATTCCCATCGACTACGCGTTTCCGCTTCGCCTTAGGGGCCGGCTAACCCTGCGCAGATTAGCTTTACGCAGGAACCCTTGGTCTTTCGGCGGGGGTGTCTCTCACACCCCTTACGTTACTCATGTCAGCATTCGCACTTCCGATACCTCCAGGAGCCCTCACGGGTCTCCCTTCGCCGGCTTACGGAACGCTCCGCTACCGCTTGGCTTGCGCCAAGCCCACAGCTTCGGCACGTGGCTTGAGCCCCGTTACATTTTCGGCGCGAGAACCCTTGTTTAGACCAGTGAGCTGTTACGCTTTCTTTAAATGATGGCTGCTTCTAAGCCAACATCCTGGTTGTTTTGGGGTTCTTACATCCTTTCACACTTAGCCACGATTTGGGGGCCTTAGCTGGTGATCAGGGTTGTTTCCCTCTCCACGACAGACGTTAGCACCTGCCGTGTGTCTGCTGGATAGTACTCTCGGGTATTCGGAGTTTGATTCGACTCAGTAAGGTGGTAAGCCCCCATTGTCGATCCAGTGCTCTACCCCCCGAGGTATTCGTCCAACGCTCTACCTAAATAGATTTCGCGGAGAACCAGCTATCACCGAGTTTGATTGGCCTTTCACCCCTATCCACAAGTCATCCGAGAATTTTGCAACATTCACCGGTTCGGTCCTCCAGTTGGTGTTACCCAACCTTCAACCTGCTCATGGATAGATCACCCGGTTTCGGGTCTAATCCGACGAACTGAACGCCCTGTTCAGACTCGCTTTCGCTGCGCCTACGCCTATCGGCTTAAGCTTGCTCGCCAGACTAAGTCGCTGACCCATTATACAAAAGGTACGCGGTCACCCTTGCGGGCTCCCACTGTTTGTAAGCATCCGGTTTCAGGGACTATTTCACTCCCCTAGTCGGGGTTCTTTTCACCTTTCCCTCACGGTACTGGTTCACTATCGGTCATCGAGGAGTATTTAGGCTTGGAGGGTGGTCCCCCCATGTTCAGACAGGATTTCACGTGTCCCGCCCTACTCTAACGGCTCCTAATTCTACCAATACGGGACTATCACCCTCTATGGTCCAGCTTTCCAGCTGATTCTCGTTGGTTTGGAGCACGGCCTGGTCCGCGTTCGCTCGCCACTACTAGCGGAATCTCGGTTGATTTCTTTTCCTCCGGGTACTGAGATGTTTCACTTCCCCGGGTTCGCTCTCCTTGCGGAGTACCCTTAACGGGTGGGTTTCCCCATTCGGACATCCATGGATCAAAGGTTGTTCGCACCTCCCCACGGCTTTTCGCAGCGTACCACGTCCTTCATCGCCTCTCGATGCCAAGGCATCCACCGAATGCTCTTAAGGCACTTGATCACTCTCATTATCGATGCCCATCCACCTCAGCTCCGAGGAGCGCCCCGCGGTCAGGCCGGGCTCCCTGCAAGGCAGGGGAGGGGAGGACACGATAAGGAAAGACCAGTTTCACGAGATCTGTCCGCATACCGGCTGCAGCACTGCAGGGGCGGGAGGGGCAACAAAAAGGCCTTGCGGCCAGGATCAGCGACGATCCGATGTCGGAGATACCCCCTCCTTTCGCACCCGGGTCCGAATGTGTGACGGCCGGCGAGCTCACGCTCTGCAGCCGCCACTCGGTCCCGAGTGGACGAACAAACCTTCTCTTCACGATGTCGATGATGAACGGAGGGCGATGCCCTCAACCTGCGGCACGACGTGCGTGCCCTTCCCGCCGGAGCGGGAAACTCTGTCCTCTTGGAATGGTCATCCGGGCTTCCGCATCCGGCGTGGGTTGGTGGAGCCTGTCGGGATCGAACCGACGACCCCCTGCTTGCAAAGCAGGTGCTCTCCCAGCTGAGCTAAGGCCCCACTGTTCTGCCGTCGGCGATCCGCGGTCGGCTCGCGCCGAGCCATGGTGGGCCTGGATGGACTCGAACCATCGACCTTACGCTTATCAGGCGTACGCTCTAACCACCTGAGCTACAGGCCCGCCGTTGGCAGCGACCGCGATACACAAGGCATCGCTGCCGCGCAACGGGGTTCGTGCCCGACCCGCCAGCCCCGCGAAGGGGAGGGCGGGTTAGGTCCCACGTGACCATTCCTGAGAGAGGAGAAACGAAGGCGGCGTCATCCCGCCAAAGCCAGCCTTGATTGGCCGGCATGTTTCCAAGAGACCCGGAAAGGCAAGCCTTGATCCAGGTCTTCCTTAGAAAGGAGGTGATCCAGCCGCAGGTTCCCCTACGGCTACCTTGTTACGACTTCACCCCAGTCGCTGACCCTACCGTGGCCGCCTGCCCCCTTGCGGTTAGCACAGCGTCTTCGGGTAGAACCAACTCCCATGGTGTGACGGGCGGTGTGTACAAGGCCTGGGAACGTATTCACCGCGGCGTGCTGATCCGCGATTACTAGCGATTCCGACTTCATGCCCTCGAGTTGCAGAGGACAATCCGAACTGAGACAGCTTTTTGGGATTCACCCATTGTCACTGCCATTGTAGCACGTGTGTAGCCCAGCCCGTAAGGGCCATGAGGACTTGACGTCATCCCCACCTTCCTCTCGGCTTATCACCGGCAGTCCCTCTAGAGTGCCCAACTGAATGCTGGCAACTAGAGGCGAGGGTTGCGCTCGTTGCGGGACTTAACCCAACATCTCACGACACGAGCTGACGACAGCCATGCAGCACCTGTGTCCGCGTCCCCGAAGGGAACCCAACGTCTCCGCTGGTAGCACGGCATGTCAAGAGCTGGTAAGGTTCTGCGCGTTGCTTCGAATTAAACCACATGCTCCACCGCTTGTGCAGGCCCCCGTCAATTCCTTTGAGTTTTAATCTTGCGACCGTACTCCCCAGGCGGATGGCTTAATGCGTTAACTGCGCCACCGAGATGCATGCACCCCGACGGCTAGCCATCATCGTTTACGGCGTGGACTACCAGGGTATCTAATCCTGTTTGCTCCCCACGCTTTCGCACCTCAGCGTCAGTACCGAGCCAGTGAGCCGCCTTCGCCACTGGTGTTCTTCCGAATATCTACGAATTTCACCTCTACACTCGGAGTTCCACTCACCTCTCTCGGACTCAAGCTCACCAGTATCAGAGGCAATTCCGAGGTTGAGCCCCGGGATTTCACCCCTGACTTAATGAGCCGCCTACGTGCGCTTTACGC
>JAESGF010000160.1_pt1 | contig 49788 bp, 44 predicted proteins | sample 9269621 | NCBI WGS metagenome assembly JAESGF01 (sample SAMN14515066, study PRJNA621663) | algae metagenome | isolation source: Tolypothrix carrinoi HA7290-LM1 and co-occurring heterotrophs from dry rock... | place: USA: Makauwahi cave, Kauai, Hawaii | collected 2011-01-06
GACCAACATTGCTGAGTGAACTGCGTTAACTATCGCTCGTTGGTCAATTCGTCACAGCCTTTGAATTCATCCCAACACGCTCCCTGAGTACAGGTACAGTGTGGGGCTTCTTCCGCTTCAAGCTAAAGGGTTAATGCCTTGCCACTGTCCGGTAGAAAGGTTTTTAATTAACTTGAATGTATCCGGTTGATCGGGAGGGGCAAAGACAAAAGCATAGGTAATAAATCCCAGCCACAGCAGCCCAAAAGCGATTTTTCTGAACATGTTTTATGTTGATTAACTGAAGGCTTCTGAGAGGTAATCAGCAGCAGCAGATACGACAGCGATCGCACTTTCATAATCTAGCCGCGTTGGTCCCAAAACTCCCACACTTCCTACAGGTATCGAACCTCGGCGATAAGTGGCAGAAATTAAGGTGCAGGTGCGTATCGGTTCTAGCGGGTTTTCCGATCCAATCCGAATCATTACCCGTGGTTTACCCACTTCATCTGATGGAGGCTCCTCAAATATTAACCGCCACAGTTGGTCTTGTTCTTCCTCCAGCAGTTGGATAATCGTTTGCACTTGCTGTAGTTGAGAAAATTCTGGCTGACGCAAAACTTCTGCTACACCGCGAATCATAATTTGGGTTGTAGATGGTGTAACAGTGCGACGGGTTAATTCTGCTACCGAGTGTTTCAAAAAATCTCCGTAGCGTTGGAACTCTCGATCTAATTGCGTCCAGTCGAGAGTCGCTAATTCTAACAAACTCCGTCCCCGCAAGTGGCTATTTAAAAAGTTAGAAACAATCTGCAACTCGCGATCGATGACTTCTGGCTCAAGTTGTGTTTCTGCCGATGCTGCTGGCAAATCCATTAATGTCGAATGCGTCTCATAAGCATCCGTCACTACAATCAGCATTACCCGTCCTGCTTCAATTTGCATCATTTGCAAATGTCGCAACGTCGCTCTTTCAGTTTGCGGCATGGTAATCAAACTAATACAGCCACTTAAAGTTGCCAGTATTTGTGCCGCTCCGTGCAGTAGAGCCTCTAAACTCCAATCTTCCCACTTCAGGCGCTTTTGCAGTACCGCTTCTACCTCTCGTGATAAACTTTCTGAAGGTGTAATCAGCTGGTCTACATAAGTACGATATCCTGAGTCTGAAGGTATGCGTCCGGCAGAGGTGTGAGGTTGATAAAGCAACCCACCTTTTTCTAAAAAGCCCATGACGTTGCGAATTGTGGCTGAACTAACACCCAGGTCGTATTCTTCAACCAAGGCTTTAGAACCCACAGGCTCTGCGGTAGCGATATAATGACGTACCGTTGCCCAAAGTATATGCTGTTGTCGATTGGTCAGCTTGACTTGCATAGGGAATGTTTTACGAAGCCGAATTTTAATTAGATTTTGAAAAAATTAATAATTTTTAAATTAAAATAGCAAATTATTTACTTCTATTTTAATTAGTAAAACTAAACTCCCAAATTTGCCTGTTCTGATTCGGTTTGGGGTAGAACCGTAAAATTATACAATTTTTTTTGCTCTGTTGTCGTATTTTTTACTAATTATCAAAACAGACATCATCAATTTTTGATAAACTCAGAAAAAATTAGTTTTTGCAAGTATTGTTAAGCTTTTTTTACAAAACCTTAAACTTATTTAGTATGTATTAAGAATAGCAAATGTCAACCGGAAAAGTAAGTCCCGGCATATAAACAAGAATTTAGGTATAACCTTGTTTTAACGAATTATTAGGGTGTGTTTTCGCTTTGGCGGCACTCTTGGCTTGGTGTCGGGCAAAAGCGAAAACACGTTCTAATCCTAATAATGAGGAATCGAAGGGTTAACTAAGCTGGAGTAGGCATCAATACCACCTGCAATATTTTTAACATTTGTAAATCCTTGAGCAACTAACCACTGACACATCTGAGCCGAGCGAATGCCGTGATGACATAATACAAGGGTTTCCGCGTGAGGATCGAAGCGGGTGGGAATTTGATCGCCCCATTCGGCAAATTGACTCAGGGGTAGATTGACAAAACCCTCAATGCTAGCGATCGCCAATTCTTGTGGTTCGCGCACATCCACTAGCTGAATATCTGGATCGCCTGAAGTCAGACGTTCTGCCAGTTCCTCTACACTAATTTGCGTAATAGGTTGGGTATTCATAGATTAGGGGAATGGGTAATCGGTAATGGGGACAAGGGAGACAAGGGAGACAAGGGGGACAAGGGGGACAAGGGAGACAAGGGGACAAGGGGACAAGGGGACAAGGGGGAATTATTTATGCCCAATGCCCCATGCCCAATGCCCGATGCCCAATGCCCCATTCCCTATTCTTTATTTTTAATAGATTTCTGCTCAGGTTTCGGTAATAAACTTAGTTTTAGTATTAATACCGCATTCCCAGCTTGAGAAGGCGGTTTCACATTGTTGTGTGTAAAAGCCGCTTGCGCGGTCTGTGAAAGAAAATTATGAGGCAAAACTCATTGTTTGGTTTTTTAGCAGCTGGTGCGATCGCGCTGCTATTGATTGTTATCGCAGGCTTTTACTGGTTCTTTGGCAAAAGTCCAGTTAACCTGATTGGTGGTGGGACTGCTTCGGAACCAGGTGCCGCCATCTTCGTGTCTAAAAGCGCACCAGTTATGGTGTCAATGCTGGTGAATCCAGACAAATTGCAGGCTAGTAATAGCGATCACGAACTGTCAAAATTGAAAACAAGTTTATTAGCTAACACTGGCATTGATTACAAAGAAGATGTTCAACCTTGGTTGGGGAACGAAATTACACTCGCTGTCACCAGCTTAGATATCGATCGCGACCCCGCAAACGGACGGCAATCAGGGTATCTAATGGCACTTGCAAGCAATAAACCAGAAACAAGCCGCGAGTTTGTCGAGTTGTTATTTTCCAAGCGGGCATTAGCTGGAGAAAACTTAGTTGTCGAAGACTACCAAGGCGTCAAGCTGATTTCTGACACTTCCCCATCAGAAAAAGGTTTGCTTGTCGGTGCATCTGTAGGCGATTTTGTTTTATTTGCCAACGATCCGAAAGTGCTGCGAGATGCAATTAATAACGTCCAAGCACCCGACCTCAATTTGACAAATTCCGCTCAATATCAAAAAGCGCTAAAACAACTGCCCAAAAATGCTTTAGCTGCGACTTTCCTCAATCTTCCCGCTGTAGCCGAATGGCAAAATTTAAAACTTGAAGAAGCAACTTATGACAGCCAAATAGTTTCCTTAGCGTTAAACCCGAAAGGACTGCTGGCAGAAACCAGCTTATTAACATCATCGGCAACATCACCGCCATCTTCACAACTTTCGCAACCTGTGGGAGCATTAAATTATATTCCGGAAACAGCGGGTTTAGCAATCTCCGGCGTTGATTTGAGCAATTTGGATAACAGCGACTTAGCTCAACTTTGGAAACAAGTGACAACCGCAATATCTGGTTCGCAGAAAGATCTGCGTTCTGGCTTGGTGCAACCCTTAGCGGATGTACAAAAAGCCTGGGGTATCGATTTGCGGAATGATATTTTCAGTTGGGTAAAAGGTGAATACGCTATAGCATTGTTACCTCACCAAGAGCAAGTTAATCCTGATTGGGTTTTTGTAGTGGAAAAATCCGAAGGTGTTCCCGAAGCTATTTCTCGATTAGATGCGATCGCTTCATCCCAAGGATTAAACGTTAGTTCCCTCACCTTAGACAATCAAAAAATTTTTGCTTGGACAAAGTTAACAACCGTTACGAATAACCTAGATAGCGGTTCTGAATCGATTAACCTCAAAGCAAAAGTGCAGGGGGTGCATACAAACTTAGGAAATTACGAAATTTTTACTTCCTCAATTGATGTAATCAATCAAGTTCTGAAAGTCAAGGATAATTCCTTAGTGAAAAATCGCAATTTCCAAGATAGTATCGCTGCGATTCCCCAACCGAATCAAGGCTATCTTTACCTCGATTGGGCAAAGAGTCACGAGATAGTAGAACGTCAAATACCGATTCTCAAGCTAGTGGAAGTAGTCGCTAAACCGTTTCTGGACAAAGTGCGATCGCTCATAGTCAGTAGTTACGGTAGCGACACCGGATTACTCAAAGGTGGCGTCTTCTTCCAACTTCATCACTCGTGATGTAGACGGCATGGGGTATTGTCCAAGTGGGCATTGTCCAAGTGGGCATTGGGAATTGGGAAAAAGGTAATTGCTAATTGGGCATTGTCCAAGTGGGCATTGGTAATAATTCTTTTCCCATTCCCCCAACGAAGAGAGCCAGAGTCGGCACTCTTGGAAACCAGGAGAATTGCGCTCTTTCTCACCATTACCCATTGCCCATTGCCCATTCCCCCATTCCCCCATTACCCATTACCAATTCCCCATTCCCCATTCGCCCTGTTCAACAAAAACCTCCATTGTGGCACATATTAATGTGGCACACATACAGAAATATACTTGATTAGTTTTTATATTATAGGTATATAAAAAAACCATAAAGACCCTGTTGGAGGGCTAATATGAAATATTTTCGCCCCCGACTTCAGTTCCGAAGCGGCTTGATTTTAGGTGTGTTAAGTGCTATTACTGCTAGCCCTGTAATGGCAGATACGTCAAATTTTGGCAAGTTAAGTTTGGCACCAGGGTTTGCACCAGCACAAGGAACAGTAGAAGGGTATACTGGCGGTTCTTATTCATTGTCTGCGATTAGTAACCGCGATCGCGACAGAAATCCTTGTATTGGTTTTGCCGATCCGAAACCAGATCATGTGATGGTTTTGGAGAAAGACTTTTCCCAGTTGAATATACGAGTAAATAGTGGTGGTAAAGATACCACTTTACTCATCCAAGGACCAGACGACGGAAGTATTCGTTGCGGAGATGACACTGGTAAAAGAAAAGATGCCAGCATTCAAGGTAGTGACTGGAAAGCTGGAACTTATAGGATTTGGGTAGGTACATTTAATTCAAAAGACAAGGGCAACTACACCCTGAGAGTGGAGCAACCATAAACACAGGATCAGGGAGAATGGGTAATGGGTAATGGGTAATGGAGAATGGGTAATGGGAAATGACCAATTCCCAATTCCCAATTACCACGTTCCCAATTTCCAATTCCCAATTACTAATGCCCTAAATAAGAGCGATCGCACTTGGAAGGATAAAATAGACAAGTAGCTCGTTTTGCTTTCCGAGGGTACTATAAAAGTGCTATCTACACTACGTACAGACTTTCGCATAATTTTTGAACGCGATCCAGCCGCTCGTAACTGGTTGGAAGTATTATTTTGCTACCCTGGTTTGCAAGCCTTGCTATTCCATCGGCTCGCTCACCGACTGCATATAATCGCTATTCCGTTTATTCCCCGGCTGATTTCCCACATTGCTAGGTTTTTGACTGGAATTGAAATCCACCCTGGCGCAACTATTGGCAAAGGTGTATTTATTGACCACGGTATGGGCGTGGTCATTGGTGAAACAGCGATTATCGGCGACTATGCCCTAATTTATCAAGGTGTCACCCTTGGCGGTACTGGTAAACAAAGCGGCAAGCGTCATCCAAATTTAGGGGAAAATGTCGTAGTTGGTGCCGGCTCGAAGGTACTGGGTAATATTCAAATTGGTAACAACGTCCGCATCGGCGCAGGCTCAGTTGTTCTACGAGATGTCCCTTCTGATTGTACTGTGGTCGGCGTACCCGGTCGCATTATTTATCGTTCTGGAGTCAAAGTTTCTCCTTTAGAACATAACAATTTACCTGATTGTGAAGCCGAAGTAATTCGCGCCTTAGTTGACCGCATAGAGTCGTTAGAACAACAAATACAACAGCTTCAGCAGCAATCTTCTGGGAAAACTCCTGTGATGGCGGGTAAATTCACCGCCAACGAAGGTGAAGAAACAGAAAATAAATTACGCTGCAACTTAAGAGACAAAGCTATTCAGCAGTTTCTCGATGGTGCGGGGATTTAGGGGGGCAAGGGGACAAGGGGACAAGGGGACAAGGAGGACAAGGAGGACAAGGAGACAAGGAGACAAGGGGACAAGGAGACAAGGAGACAAGGGGAAATTTCTTCCCCTGCTTCCCCTGCTCCCCCTGCTCCCCCTGCTCCCCTATCTCCCCCATCTCCCCCTCCCCCTTGTCTCCCCCCTCCCCCCCTCTCCCCATTCCCCATTCCCATCAAGGATTAATTTCTTGGCTAGACCACTGTTGCTGCTGATCTAAGCAGTATAAATAACGATTTTGTGGTTCACCTTTTAATTCCAAGTGATCTACCTGTACCGGATCAAGTAGCAGTAGGCAAAAATTCGCCAATGGCTGAGTAGGATCGGGTGGTGGTGGTTCAAAAGCTGCCGGATCTTTAACTCTAGGTTTACCAGGATCAGCCCAAGCAAATTGTAACCGGGCTGCATCACTTAGCTCTTGCCAAGTGGTTATGCGTGCTTTGTGTAAAACTGGGTCAGAATTATCACATCCTACTAAAGTCAAGCAACCACTGATGCGGAATTGTTCTCGCGTATGGGGGAAGTACCAGCAAATTTCTGCCCAAGGTTGCTGCTGTATCTGGTCGATTTTTTCGCTGCGGGCATCGGTGATAAATTTTAACTGGTTGGTGTCTTCCAGAAAGCCGCGAAAGACGACGGTACGATTAGCGGGACGATTATTTGCCCGAAGTGTTGCCAGTTGGAGGTAACGAGCATAAACAAGGCTGCGGTTGCGATGAAGCGCACGAGCGACTAGCGATCGCCAAGGAGCAACAGACATAATAAAATTCAAACATAAAATTAAAACTTTACTGCAATCAGTACAGCCGTAGAGCTAGCGCAAATCAAAAAAAATTGCAATCTTTCACGTTACATCTACTTGGCGTATAGTCATAATCTGTCGGAAAATAACCAACAATATTTGACTCATGGTTCGAGAACTTGAACTAAAACGCCTTCTGGCAAAGTTTCCAGAAACTGCCCCTGCTGCTAATCCAGTGTTTTTTAGAACTTATAGCCGTGCCTTAAAGGTCGGACAAAGGGAAACATGGGAACAAGTATGCGATCGCACTCTCACCGGCTTAACCAATGTCGGAAAGCTACGCCCAGAAGACGCTGCTATACTCCAACAAATGCAGCAAAACTTAAAAGCGTTGCCCAGTGGACGCTGGCTGTGGGTCGGTGGTACAGACTGGATATCCAAGCCGAAAAACTTTTCTGGGGGTTATAATTGCACCTCCACCAACCTCGAAGATTGGAATGCTTTCGGATTGATGATGGATCTGGCAATGATGGGTTGCGTGCGATTCGTTGGCTAGAAACCAACACCCACAAGGGCTTTGGAGGATTAGCCGCAAGGTAATACCAATATGGTAAGAACCTTGACAACTTAATAGTCATGTTGGTGACACCAAAGAATAAATTTTCCGAAGAAAAGGATAGAAATATCCAATGATAAATCTGAAAACAATTAAAAACTTTGATGAAGTCCAACCCCCTAAGTGCAAGGGTGAAAGCACTTTCCCTACGGTAGCGACTAGCCATCAATCCGTAAAGCGGGAATGAACGGTGTTAAGAAATTAATCCAGATTTTGACACATCTAGCAAGAGAGTATGGTTAGCGAAAGCAAATCTACGTCTGAATCATCGTCAGCATATAAAACAGCCTAGTGGATTAACAGGCTGTGCCAAAAGGCAAGGGGAGAGCAACCGAAATACAACCGTTCGGTTTGCACCGCTCGTAACCCCGGTGAACAGTAGAAACCTAACCTCTCAATCAATGACTATTAGGAACGAAGTAACCACATAAATTCTCTCAGGAGGTCGAATACCTGAGTAGGTGCTAACCGGATGAACTATGTGGCGAGATTGGGTCAAAAGCAAATGCCTACAGTAACTTGTAGGATACGCTGACAGACTCACGGTAATCAGATATGTATAGGTACAAGTAGCAATGAAAACGACTAAAACGAGTTTTAAGACTACGGTGGTATGGAACAAAATCAACTGGAAGAAAATTCAGAGGATAGTGTTCAAGTTGCAAAAGCGCATATACAAAGCTGTTCAACGTGGTGATGTCAAAGCAATGCGACGACTCCAAAAAACTTTGATGAAATCCTGGTATGCAAAGCTATTAGCTACGCGAAAAGTAACCCAAGATAATCAAGGCAAGAAAACAGCAGGGGTAGACGGGGTTAAATCCCTCGGATACGAAAGTCGTTTGAGACTGGCAAAGAATCTAAACTTGAATGGGGAGGTTAAGCCAACCCGTAGAGTATGGATTCCGAAACCAGGAACAGACGAAAAACGACCCCTAGGAATCCCGACAATGGAAGACCGGGCAAAACAAGCACTCGCAAAGTTAGTCCTAGAACCACAATGGGAATCCAAATTTGAGCCTAATAGTTATGGGTTTAGACCAGGACGTGCAGTACACGACGCGATCGAAGCTATATATACGGCTTTACATGGTAAAGCTAAATATGTACTAGATGCGAATATATCTAAGTGTTTCGACAATATTAATCATCAAAAGCTACTTGAAAAGCTTAATACATACCCATCAATGAGACGGTTAACACGAAAGTGGTTAAAAGCCGGATATGTTGATGGAAATCAATTGTTCCCGACAAAAGCAGGTACGCCTCAAGGTGGAATCGTTTCGCCTTTACTGGCTAATATCGCGCTTCATGGAATGGAAGAAGTGATTAAGGAATATGCAAATACCCTTCCTACTCGTAGGAACTGGGGGAAAAAGCAAAACCGGAATGCATTAAGTTTAATCAGATATGCCGATGATTTCGTGATTCTTCACGAGGACATTAATGTTGTCTTAGGGGCAAAAGCGGTAATAGAAGGTTTCCTAAAAGACATCGGCTTGGAATTAAAACCAAGCAAAACGAGAATTTGTCACACATTAGATAAATATGAAGGTGAAACCCCTGGTTTTGACTTCCTTGGATTTAATGTTAGACAATTTCCCGTAAATGATGGAATGAGCGCACGGGCATCAAATGGAGAAATCCTAGGTTTCCAAACGATAATTCAACCAAGTAAAAACGCAATAAAACGCCACTACAAAGAGATAGCCGATATTATTGATTCCCATAAAGCAGCACCCCAAAAGGTACTAATTTCAAGAATCAACCCAATAATAGAAGGATGGAGAAATTATTATTCTTCAGCCTGCTCAACCAATGCCTTCAGAATCTTAAATCACATGATTTATAATAAATTAATGGTATGGGCAAAATCCAGACATTACAATAAAGGTACTGAATGGGTTGTTGAGAAATATTGGATTACAGTTGGTAAAGACAACTGGGTATTCGGATATAATAATCCAGATACTAAAGAGAGTTATACCCTTAATAAGCACACACAGGTAGATATTGTACGACACATCAAAGTGAAAGGGGAAGCCTCACCATTTAACGGTGACTTCACTTATTGGGGTTTAAGAACAGGTAAGAGTAAAGAGATTCCATCTTTACTTGCAAAAACACTACACAAGCAAAAGGGAAAATGTGCCCATTACGGTCTTACTTTCACAACGGAAGATAAAATCGAAATTGACCATATACAACCGACCAGCTTAGGTGGTAAAAGAAAACTTGATAACCTGCAAGCATTGCATAAACATTGTCACGACCAAAAAACTACCATCGATGGTAGTTTGAACAGTTCCTATGACAAAGGTATGATTATTGAGGAGCCGGATGAGGTGAAAGTCTCATGTCCGGTTCTGAAGACGAGTAGCACTTGCGAGGGTGTTGCTTAGTTTAATGGTACTGGTGCGGTCATCGAACCAAAATATATCAGCCAAATTCCCCCTATCCGCAACCGCTTAAATGTAAGCGTACAAGGTGAAATTGGCAGTATTCCTGTTGAACAGCGTCGGGAATTTACAGAAACCAAAATAACTGGAAATTCCGTCACCATCCACGTTGGAGACAGTCGTCAAGGTTGGGTTGAATCATATCAAACACTTTTAAAACTCTCTAGTGATGAAAGATTTTCTGGAGAAGTTGAAGTTATCGTTGATATCAGTGATGTCCGTAAAGCTGGAGAAACTCTTAAAGGCTTTGGTGGCGTTGCTAATCCGGTAAAATTGCCTGGACTGTATGAACGTTGTGCATCCATCCTGAATAAAGCTGTCGGACGGCAATTAAATTCAGTTGAATGCTGTTTGTTAATTGATCAAGCGGCGGTAACAATTGTTGCTGGGAATATTAGGCGCTGTTTACCTGAAGATGCCTTGGTTCATACGAACAAAGGTCTTGTTCCCATTCGTAATATCCAAGTTGGTGACTTGGTGCAGACTCCTCTGGGATTTCGGCGAGTTGTTGATAAATTCGACCAAGGATTTCAAGATGTCTATGAAATTGAAACCAATGCTACTTACCCCAGAGCAACTTTAAACCACAGACAAGCAGTGCTTTTTGATGCTAAAGGGGGAATTGCCTGGAAATCAGTTGCGAATTTGGTTGAAGGCGATCGCCTCCTCCACAACACGCAAGTGCTACCCGGTACAATTACACACTTACCGCCTGACTTTACCAAACTAAGACCCGCTGAAAGTAAAAATGTCAAGTCTTTTAAGGTTCCTGAACTAACATCAGAAGTAGCTTGGCTAATTGGATTTACCCACGGTGATGGCTATGTTGCCCTCGGTCGCAATAAGCACGATAAACCTTATGGTCGTGTCGAATGGGCAATGAACAGCTTGGATACAGAACTTACTGCAAAAATTCAAGTTAAAATCGATGCCGCTTTAGCTTTGTTTGGTCTTTTTGCTTCTCATGGCATCATCAAAGGTGAAAACACAGCCAAATCTATCTGCTCATCGATTCGTCTTGCTGAATATTTCCATAGATACATCAAGCAGAAGTATGTTTCTTTGGAAGTACCTAGTTTTATTTTGCAGGGTTCAATAGACATTAGAGCAGCTTATTTAGCTGGCTTAATGGATAGTGATGGTGCTATTAATAACCGTCCCCCTCACTTAGTCACTACTGTTTATCGCTCTTTTGCCAGACAGGTAGGAACCGTTTTATCCAGTTTGGGTATTGCTGGTAGAATTAGCATTACTCGTCCCCAACAGCAGGAATGGCAACTTAAATACAACTTGACAATTCCAGCCCTTAAAGGACGTTATAACGCTTTGATTGCACCTCACTCTGTCAAAGGAGAGCTTCGAGGTAAACTGAAAATGTACGGCTTCACCGTTCCTGGTGCTATCATGCGGGAGGCTTACACTTACAGCCAAATGCGAGAAATGGGATTTGAAGGTTCTCGCTTGGTTGATGCCAATTATGAACGCTATATCGCTGAGTCCGAGCAACTGCTAGATATTCCAGTCACAGTCAAAGGACTGGGAAGCTACGATTATGTGCAAACTTACGACATAGAAGTTGAAGAAGCTCATTGCTTCTACTGTGATGGCTATCTGACGCATAATAGTGCGGGGATGCGTCAGTTTGATTCAGGCGATCGCCTAGCAGCCACTGCCAAAGATAATCTATGGCAGCAAGATGAAAATGGCAACTGGCGAATCGATCCAGAGCGTGATGCACTCAGGATGGCAAATCATAGCAGAGTTTTTCACCGCAAGCCAACATTAGAAGAATGTGTTGAGGCTGTCCGCAAACAATATTATAGCGGCGAGGGTGCAATTCAATGGGCTGGTGAAGCTATAGCTAGAGCTAATTGCGATTTGCTGTCAACCCAAGCTTTGAAAACTGATTTTTTACAAGCTTACGAACAAGGAACAGCAAAACAGTGGTTGCAAAATCACTATCCTCAGCTTGATGCATCGGAATTAGAACATCGTTTAGCTCGATATGGATTAAATCCGTGCGGAGAAATTATAGGTGCCAATTTTCACTGTGTGAGCGGCAATACTCTACTGATCGCTAGGGAAGGAATGTACAACATTAAAGATGTTGTCGGATGCGAAATTGAAATTTGGAATGGTAAAAAATGGAGCTTAGTTACACCATTTAAGACTGGTAGTAATCAAAAGCTTTATCGAGTTCGGTTTGGAGACGGTTCTTATTTAGATGCAACTGAATATCATCGCTTTTTTGTGAAAGATAGATTCGGCAAAGTCTATAAGGAAGTTCAAACCAAAGACTTGATGGATACGAGTCGATATAGCATTCACACTGAACCGTTCACAATTAATTACGAAGATGGATTAAATGTTGATTCTGGTTATGCCTATACTTTAGGAGTTGCTGTAGGCGATGGTACTACAGATCAAAAGAATAATGCCAAAGTTAGGCTGTACGAAAATAAAGCAGCGTTATCTGTAGTTGGAAATAAGTCTCCTCAAAGAACTTATGACTACTCACCTACTTTGACAGATGTCACAGATTTAGGTTTTTCGGGAGAATTTCTCAAAAGCTTAAAAACAAATTCCCAATCGCTGAATGTAATTGCTAGTTGGAACCGTCAAGCAATTTTACATTTTATCGCTGGTTTAGCTGATACAGATGGCTCGAATACGTCAAGCAACGGTATTAGGATTTATATATCTGATTACGAGCGTGCTTACAGAATTCAGTTATTACTGACTAAATGTGGTATTCGTTCATCTCTAAATCTTTGCGAACGCAAAGGTTCAATAACTAATTTGGGTGTCATAAGTCGAGATTTGTACTACTTGCAAATAACCGATTGTCAGCAGATTCCTTGCCAACGTTTGGATGTAAGTAAAGGAACAAATGCCAAATGCAAAGGTAAATGGCAAGTTGTGAAAAATGTTGAAGAATTGCCGGGTTTACATGATACTTACTGCTTTAATGAGCCAGAATATCATAAAGGTGTTTTCGGTAATACCTTAACTGGAAATTGTAACCTTTCAGAGGTTCACCTCAATCAAATTGACCCAACTAACTACAAAGAACAGGAGGAAGCTTTCACCGCTGGAGCGCTATCTGTAGCCGCACTTTTACATCACAAATTCATCGAACCTCGCTATCAATACAGTCGCGAATTAGACCCGATTGTAGGAGTTTCTTTCACAGGTTTATTTGATTTCTTTGTGAATGCTTTTGGGGTTGATTGGTTGCGCTGGTGGGCAGAAGGTAGACCAGAAAATGCTCAAGGAATAGGGTTTAAACAACAAGAAGAAAAATACCTAACCTCATGGAAAGATATTGTGCATCGTGTTGTTTGGGATTATTGCGATCGCCATAATTTCAAACGTCCAAATCGCTGCACTACAGTTCAACCTAGTGGCACTAAATCTTTACTAACCGGTGCTAGTCCCGGATGGCATCCCCCCAAAGCACAAAGATTTCTTCGTCGTATTACTTTTGGCAAAAATGACCCGGTAGCTTTAGCTTGTATAGACTACGGCTATAATGTCATTCCCTCCCAATCTGATAAAGATGAAAAGGGCAATTTGTTAAACGATCCCTTCGATCCTAGATGTTCAGAATGGTTAGTAGAAATTCCTGTTGCCGTACCTTGGGCTGATATACCTGGAGTTGATGAAATTGATATTAGTCAATTCAGTGCGATCGCTCAAATGGATTTCTACATGCAAGTGCAGAAATTCTATGTCACACATAACACTTCTGCCACCATCGAACTGCGAGAAAACGAAGTAGAAGCGCTATCACATCTGATTTGGCAAGCCATACAAAATGATGAAGGTTACATTAGCGCTGCACTTCTGGCACGCTTTGACGATCATCAAACTTTCCCGCGTTTGCCATTTGAACCTATCACCAAACAACACTATGAGCAACTACTCAAAGAAGTAGAAATGCGTCGTCAAACTGATGACTTTCATGCTGTCTTAAGTCGCTATGATTCCGGTGAGTTAATGGAAGCAGGACCTGCCGGTTGCGACTCTGATAAGTGCATGATGCCTGAACAAAGTCCGATGTAAATAATAGATAATTCAGTGCGGTGGATGTAATTGCTTTCCTTACACCATCGCTTTGCATTTATATGCGCTTAATATCACGTCTAGGAAATCACACATATTGTAGAGACGTTCCGACGGAACGTCTCTACAACAAGTTACGATAAATTAAGCAGTCATAACTTTACACACCAGCACTAGGAGATTCTTCATGTTCCTTGATGAATTGTCACCAATCTTTAAACAATTTACCCAGCATCCAGGCTCATTTATGGGCGGGTTCTTCTCTGGTTTGCTTCGACTCCAGTTGGCTGACGACCCAGTTAAAAGCTGGCTCAATCAACAGCTAGGCTCAACTAGTTATACTACTTCCACTAGTCTTGCACATAACGGCAGAACCAGCGGTCCTCAGTCAATATCAATTGACTAAATTTTCGTGTTCCTAGGCAATTTAACACAAATATAGAGGCGTTGTATCCAACGTCTCTATTAGAAAAATTTAATATATTTTATACCTCAAAATTAAGTACGCTATTTGAATTCAGCATCTTTATCTTGTATATAAATAAGCTGCGTTTCATAGAAAAACTCCACAGCTTTAACGAGACTATTTTTCCCCAGATAATTAGTATAATTAAATACTAATAGTTCCAAAAAGATCAAACATATAAGCGCAACTGATTATAAGTTCTGAGTGTTTGTAAAATCTCATACTTTGAAGAATGACACAATCAGTTATTATATGAGCGTATGCGTAAGTTCAGCTCGATCGCTAATCGATTAGTAGATAATGCAAGCATATTGCTTGCCAATCTACAACATCCGCGCTTTGGTGACTCGGATGCGAAGATGTGCAATCTTTGAGAAAAGTTAAATTTCTACAGCTGAACTCATCGCTCCTAGTTGAAATTTACGTGATCCCACATGACTATTTACGTTGGAAATCTCTCCTACCGCGCTAGCGAAGCCGACTTAAAAGAAGTATTTGCAGAGTACGGCGAGGTAAAAAGAGTCGTCTTGCCTACAGACCGCGAAACTGGACGACTGCGCGGCTTTGCTTTTGTAGAAATGTCCGAAGATGCTCAAGAAGATGCTGCTATTACAGAGTTAGATGGCGCAGAATGGATGGGTCGTCAACTTCGAGTTAATAAAGCCAAACCACGCGAGGAGAGCCAACGAAGTAGTTGGGGGAAAAAACAAGACTATTAAAAAGAGGGACTCTTATAGTAGCAAATTGTTTTCTAGTTATGCAAGACGGAAGTCGGGAAAATTAGAAACAATTAACAATTCCCATAAATCCAGAGAAGTTTCTCCGACAAGTTGTGATGCCGATAGCCAAATGTCACGACTAGTATAACAAGGCAGAAGTCACCAAAAAAGAAGGCTTTGTGTCTCTTATGAATGGTCGCTTTATTTTTGCCCTTACGTACTAGTCGGTTTTTTGATTCTTAAGGATAAGGATATAGCAAGGATCGTCCAAGTGCAGCCAACGTTAAAACAGATGGTATTTTTGGGCAGATATCTTAACAACTTTGCTTGCTACATATCAAGCCACTCTATAGGCGTATTAGTATATACAGACGAAAAGTCAATAAATAGATAAAAATATTTACAAAAATAATTGAATTCTACAAGCTTAGGTAGATTTGCCCAAGTATGACATTATCTAAGGGGCGATCGCGCTTTGGCACAGACCGAAAAAAGCTTGAAATATTTAGTTTATCTAAAATCACACTTAAGTTATCAAATTACCTTTCTAAGATAGAGGCAGCGACAAAATGAAGGCTGAAGGATAAAGGATGAAAAAAGCTTTGCGGTACAAGCGAACGTATTAATACGTTCAGGCTCACTTCACACTTTATCCTTCAGTTGACCTCAACCAACCAAAGTCGTATTTGAAGGACTAAAACATGGCTCTATCGCCAGAATCTCTTGAGTTGTCTAACAACGACATCACAGACAAAAGCTTAGATCGTGATTGTACAACTTTATCCCGTCACGTCCTACAGCAATTTAAGACTTTTTCGCCCCAAGCACAGGATTTAAGTGCGCTGATGAATCGCATAGCCCTGGCAGGTAAACTAGTTGCCCGTCGCCTCAGCCGTGCTGGTTTAATGGAAGGTGTTCTTGGATTTACAGGGGATGTCAACGTCCAAGGAGAATCCGTCAAAAAGATGGATGTCTACGCCAACGAAGTATTTATCTCGGTATTTAAGCAAAGCGGCTTAGTTTGTCGTTTAGCTTCCGAGGAAATGGAAAAACCCTACTACATTCCAGAAAACTGCCCGATTGGTCGCTACACGCTATTGTACGATCCCATCGATGGCTCATCTAACACCGATACCAACCTCAGCTTAGGTTCAATCTTCGCGATTCGCCAACAAGAAGGAGACGATCTTGATGGTCAGGCGAAAGATTTACTTACCGATGGACGCAAACAAATAGCCGCCGGATACATCCTATATGGTCCGAGCACCATGCTGGTATATACTATAGGTAAGGGAGTTCATTCTTTTACCCTCGATCCCAGCTTAGGAGAGTTTATTCTCACCGAAGAAAATATCCAAATTCCTGCCCACGGTTCAGTTTACAGCGTAAATGAGGGTAATTTTTGGCAATGGGACGAATCAATTCGCGAATATATTCGCTACGTCCATCGCACCGAAGGCTACACGGCTCGTTATAGTGGGGCAATGGTTAGTGATATCCACAGAATTTTAGTTCAGGGCGGTGTATTTCTATACCCAGGCATACTTCCCAAGCCAGAAGGTAAACTGCGCTTGCTTTATGAATCTGCTCCTTTAGCATTTGTAATAGAGCAAGCAGGCGGTCGTGCTACTACGGGACTAGTAGACATTTTGGACATAGTACCAAAAAAACTGCACCAGCGCACCCCTTTGATTATTGGCAGCAAACAGGATGTAGCAAAGGTGGAGTCTTTTATTCAAAACGGTCACTAAAACAGCTTGACAAAAGCCTCATGGGTGCTTTGAGCGCAACCTCCTCCTAAAAATTGAAATTAGTGAGCGCACGGGTAGCGCTTTTTCAAGGGATTATCTCAGATGGTCGATGCAATTTGATATTACCAACGTCAAAATTCAAAGGTCAGTATCAACTGATAAAGACGACAAACATAACTTGAAGACATAATTAACAGGAGTTAAACAAACACATGACTTCGACTAACCATCTACTAGAGATAAAACAATACGGTCAAAGTATCTGGATGGATAACTTGACTCGTGACCTGATTCAGTCAGGCGAGTTGAAAGATATGGTGGAAAATAAAGGTATTTGTGGGATTACCTCGAACCCAGCCATATTTGAAAAAGCGATCGCCGGAAACGTCATTTATGATGCCGATATTGAAAAAGGCGTCCGCGCAAGCTTACCAACATATAAAATTTACGAATCCCTAGTTTTTGCAGATATCCGCAATGCGTGTGATATTTTACGCCCAGTTTATGATGCCTCAGATAAATTAGACGGTTACGTGAGCATAGAAGTACCACCAACGATCGCTCATGATACAGAGGCAACGATAGCTGAGGCTCACCGCTATTACCAAGAAATTGGTCGGGAAAATGTGATGATTAAAATTCCCGGTACAGAAGCAGGTTTGCCAGCAGTGGAACAAGTGATAGCTGCCGGCATTAACGTTAATGTCACCTTGTTATTTTCAGTGCAAAGCTATGTAAACTCAGCTTGGGCTTACATTCGCGGTTTAGAAGCGAGAGTCAAAGAAGGTAAAGACATTAGTAACATAGCTTGCGTAGCCAGCTTCTTTCTTAGTCGCATTGATAGCAACATTGACGGCAAGATTGATGCTAAGTTGAAGAAAGGCGTTGATGATATTGCCATAGAAGCAAAACTGAAAGCTGTGAAAGGAAAAGTAGCGATCGCAAACGCCAAGATAGCGTACCAAGAGTACAAAAAGATTGTTGAGAGCGATCGTTGGCAAGCCTTAGCAGCAAAAGGTGCAAAAGTCCAGCGACTTCTATGGGCAAGCACCAGCACCAAAGACCCCAGCTACAGCGACGTGATGTATGTTGATGAGTTGGTAGGTTCCGACACCGTTAATACCCTACCACCAGCGACAATAGAAGCTTGTGCCGACCATTGTGATGTCGCAAGTCGCGTTGAGACAGATGTCGATCAAGCTTACCAGCTCATCGAAAGCTTGAAAGACCCCGACATCAATATCGACATCAACCAAGTTATGGACGAACTACTTGTTGATGGTATTGATAAGTTTGTCAAGCCCTTCCAATCATTGATGGATTCCTTAGAAGACAAAATCAAGGTCTTATCACCAGTTTAGGTATTAGGGACTAGGGACTGGGGACTGGGGATTAGGGATTAGGGACAAGGGGACAAGGAGACAAGGGGACAAGGAGGAATTACTTATGCCCAATGCCCAATGCCCGATGCCCAATGCCCAATGCCCCATGCCCCATGCCCTATGCCCTAATCACCAATCGAAAATCTAAAACCCACATCTTGCAATTATTATGGTTAGTCTGCTAGAAAATCCCTTGCGCGTAGGTCTGCAACAGCAAGGAATGCCCGAACCCCAGATCATAGTTATCTTTGGTGCTTCTGGAGACCTTACCTGGCGCAAACTCGTACCAGCACTTTACAAATTGCGAAAAGAACGGCGCATTGCACCAGAAACTACCATTGTTGGCGTGGCGCGTCGAGACTGGAGCCACGAGTACTTCCGCGAACAAATGCGGAAAGGCATGGAAGAAGCTCATGGAGGCGTGCATCCAGAGGAACTTTGGCAAGACTTCTCCCAAGGATTATTCTACTGCTCTGGTGATATAGATAATCCAGAAAGCTACCAAAAACTTAAGAATTTCTTAAGCGAATTAGACGATAAACGGGGAACGCGGGGAAACCGGATGTTCTACCTTTCCGTCTCTCCTAACTTCTTCCCTGAAGCCATCAAGCAACTAGGGGAAGAAAAAATGTTGCAAGACCCCTACAAACATCGTTTGGTAATTGAAAAACCCTTTGGTCGAGACTTGGCTTCTGCCAAAAGCTTGAACCGAGTGGTGCAGAAATATTGTAAAGAAAACCAAGTATACCGCATCGACCACTACTTGGGTAAAGACACAGTTCAAAATCTCCTCGTATTTCGCTTTGCCAACGCGATTTTTGAACCGTTGTGGAACCGTCGATTTGTTGACCACGTTCAGATTACTGTAGCAGAAACCGTGGGAGTGGAAGACCGAGCCGGATACTATGAAAGTTCCGGTGCATTGCGGGATATGTTGCAAAACCACTTGATGCAACTTTACTGCCTCACCGCAATGGAAGCACCCAACGCAATGGATGCCGACAGTCTCCGCACAGAAAAAGTGAAGGTATTACAAGCAACTAGGTTGGCAGATATTCAAAATTTAGAGCGTTCCGCAGTGCGCGGTCAGTATAGCGCTGGATGGATGAAAGGCAAACAAGTACCTGGGTATCACGAAGAACCAGGAGTTGCTCCCAAATCCACAACACCTACTTACGTAGCGATGAAATTTTTGGTTGACAACTGGCGCTGGCAAGGAGTTCCTTTCTACCTGCGTACAGGTAAGCGGATGCCGAAAAAAGTTAGTGAAATTTCTATCCACTTCCGCGAAGTTCCTTCTCGGATGTTTCAATCAGCCGCCCAACAAATGAATGCCAACATTTTGACGATGCGGATTCAACCGAATGAAGGAATTTCCCTGCGTTTTGAAGTCAAAATGCCTGGGGCAGATTTCCGCACACGTTCGGTTGATATGGACTTTAGTTATGGTTCCTTTGGCATCCAAGCAACTTCCGACGCTTACGATCGCCTATTTCTCGATTGTATGATGGGCGACCAAACATTATTCACACGCGCCGACGAAGTAGAAGCCGCTTGGCAAGTTGTCACACCAGCCCTTTCTGTTTGGGATGCACCCGCTGATTCAGCAACCATTCCCAAGTACGAAGCTGGTACTTGGGAACCAGCCGAAGCAGAATTCTTGATTAATCAAGATGGTCGTCGCTGGCGCAGACTGTAAAATTTTAGATTTTAGATTTTAGATTTTAGATTGGAAGTGATAGTTAGTGGGTAGTGGGTAGTGGATAGTGGTTAGTTGTGAAGAAATATCAATTAACAACTAACAACCAACAACTAACAATTAACAATCCAAAATCTAAAATCCAAAATCTAAAATCCAAAATCTAAAATCCAAAATCCAAAATCCAAAATTTACTATGGTTTCCCAAGCTCCTACTATTTATTCACTTCAAACTCCAAAGGATATTTCGCTCTCAGACGTTGAAGCGGAACTTAGTCAAATTTGGCAAAGTTACGGTATCGGCGATGCAAACGGTGCGCTTCCTGCGGCTACTCGTGCCACGACATTTACTTTAGTGGTGTACGAACCGGAAGAAACTCAATATCTTTTGTCAGCTTCCGGATATTACAACGGTCCGATTGACGGAATTCTCGGACCGCAGATGGAAGCAGCGCTACGCGAAGTTCAGAAAACGCATAAACTGCCAGAAACTGGAACCGCAACACCAGAAACTCTCGCCAAATTGCGGGAAGAAGTCGCTAAACGTCATGGCACCGACGCAACGGGCGAAAATGGTTCTAACGCATCCTATACTTTAGAGGCGAGAAGCCCCAGAATCGCCGACGAAATTGCCCTGCGTAACCCTTGCCGAATTATTGCTTTGTGTCCAATAGCAGGCGAAGACGAAGGCGTAAAAGCTCAAGTTTCTGCTTATTGCCCAATTCAAAAGCAGTCCTCAAGTACACTCATCTGCTGCGAATACATCACCCTAACTGGAACTACTGCCGCTTTGGAACGAATCGGGGGTATGATTCCAGCATTGTTAATCGGCGGCTTACCGAAGTTTCTTTGGTGGAAGGCTACACCAGATCCGAACAATGCTTTATTTAAGCGACTGGCGGCAGTATGCAATAATGTTATCGTCGATTCTTGCGAATTTAACGACCCAGAAAGCGATTTGCTCAGTTTGCAAGAGTTGGTAGAAACTGGCGTGCCTTTAGCTGACTTGAACTGGCGTCGTTTGTCAGCATGGCAAGAGTTAACCGCTGAAGCTTACGATCCCCCTTTGCGTCGCGCTTCTCTGCGGGAAATTGACCGAGTAACAATTGATTACGAAAAAGGCAATCCCGCACAAGCGTTAATGTTTTTAGGTTGGTTGGCAAGTCGCTTGGAATGGAGTCCAGTTTCTTACGAAAAAGAAAGCGGAGACTACCAAATTACTAAAATTAGCTTTCTTGCACAAGACCAACGCCAAGTACAAGCTGAGTTAGCCGGTGTCCCCGTGGCTGATGTGGGACAAATTATGGGCGACTTGATTGCTTTGCGCCTGAGTTCGACCAATCCCCAAGCTGACTGCGGTACAGTTATCTGTTCGGAAACTGGTGGCTGTATGCGGATGGAAACTCAAGGTGGTGCCCAATCTTCTGGCTTGTTCCAGCAGGTGACTTCACTTTCTGAACAAAAAGCGGAAGTGTTGCTGAGTCAGCAGGTGCAACGTTGGGGTCATGAAGCACTTTTTGAAGAAAGTCTTGCGGTGATAGCTAAGTTTCTGAAATTGGATAATAAGTAATGTTGGTTGTTAGTGGTTAGTGGTTAGTGGATAGTGGTTAGTTGATAGTGGTTAGTGGATAGTGGATAGTGGTTAGTTGATAGTGGTTAGTTGATAGTGGTTAGTGGTAAATCTTAACAACTAACAATTCCCCAACTAACAACTAACAACTAACAACCAACAACCAACAACTAACAAATAACAACTAACAACTAACAAATAACAACTAACAACTAACAACCAACAACCAACAACCAACAATGTCTTTAGTTATTGCCGGTGAACGTAGTGGGGTGGGTAAGACAACTGTCACGCTCACCCTTTTAGCATCTTTATGCCGTCGCGGTTCTTTGATTCAATCTTTTAAAGTGGGTCCAGATTATATTGACCCGATGTTTCATCAGCACGTTACTAATCGTGCTTGTCGCAATTTAGACCCTGTGCTGACTTCGGAAGCTTACGTTCAAAAATGTTTTGCGCGTCACATCCAAGAAGTAGATTTTGCCCTTGTAGAAGGGGTAATGGGGTTGTTTGATGGAATTAAAGGAAGTAAGCAAGATTCTTCCCAATCCCCAATCCCCAGTCCCCAATCCCCAATCGCTAGTACGGCTCATATTGCGCGGTTGCTGGATTTGCCTGTAGTATTGGTGATTGACTGTAGTCGATTGTCTGGTTCTGTAGCAGCGATCGCTTACGGTTATTGCTCTTTCGATCCGAGAATTAAAATTGCTGGAGTGGTACTAAATCGCGTGGGAAGCGATCGCCATTTATCTCTGCTCAAAGATTCCCTAGAACCCCTACAATTACCAATTCTCGGCGTTTTGCGGCGTGAAGATAATATTACCATTCCCGATCGCCATTTGGGTTTAGTTCCCACAGCTGAACTTCCTCAACTTGATGCAGTTATCGAACGACTTGCCGATTTAGGCGATACTTGCTTTGACTGGGATCGCTTGTTACCTTTACTGAAATCAGAACGTCTTCCCCCCTTCCCCCCAACCCCACTTCGTGGGGACCCCAAAGCCCCCCCTTCCCCCCTCCCCCTCTCCCCCCCTCCTCTTCGAGTCGCTGTTGCACGCGATCGCGCTTTTAATTTTTACTATCAAGATAATCTCGACTTGCTGCAACAATTGGGTGCAGAACTAATTTTCTGGAGTCCTCTAGAAGATGCTTTACCCAAAAATGTGCAAGGTATGTATTTTGGTGGTGGTTTCCCGGAAGTTTTTGCCGAACAACTTGCGGAAAATACTAGCGCTCGTGAAGCAGTAAAATGTGCAATTGTTGCCGGAATACCTACAATCGCAGAGTGTGGGGGATTGATGTATTTGTGTGAGGAAATTGTTGATTTTCAAGGGTTATCTTGGTCGATGGTGGGAGTTTTGCCGACAACTTCTGTGATGGGTGGACGTTTAACTTTAGGGTATCGTCGCGCTGTAGCTTTGCAAGATAATCTGCTAGTGGATGCGGGTGCAACAGTTTACGGACATGAGTTTCATCGTTCGCGTTTAATACCAGAACCGAATTTACCATTGTTTCAAACTTATCGCTGTGATTCTGAGGAAGCAACTGGAAATGAAGGATGGAGTTTGCCTATGAATCTTTACGCTTCTTATATTCATATGCACTGGGGAGCGTGTCCAAAAATTCCCCAACGGTTTTTAGCGCAATGCATGAAAGTGGCATTTTAGTCAAGATATGTCTCACGCACTCGTAGCAGAGACGCAAAGAAGAGGTATAATTTGCCGAAAGATTGGGGCTAATTTTTTAAGGCGATCGCGTTAATTTTTTGGTTGAGTTCTCGAATGCGACAAGATAGTTGACGAATAATATTTACAGCTATTTCTGGAGTTTCTTCTATTGCGTCGTATAGTTGCTCTTGGGTTAGTTCTAAACATTCACAAGGTTCTAAAGTGGTTGCGGAAGCGGAACGAGGTTCGGTATCAAATACTGCCATTTCACCAAAGTATTTTCCATTATTGACTTCAGCCAGAAGTTTATCACCGATATGAACTTTAACTTTACCGGAAACAACAATGTAAAGCGATCGCCCTTCTTCTCCCTGTTTAAAAATGGCATAATTAGCTGGAAAGGACAGTTCATCCATCACCGAAGCCAGCCGAACTATAAAATCATCCCGCAGTTTCTCAAAAATCGGGACTTGACGAACAAATAATAAACGGTCAACGCTAGTTAGCATAAATGTTAGTGGTTGGTAGATAGTTGTTAGTGGTTGGTAGATAGTTGTTAGTGGTTGGTTGATAGTGGTTGGTTGATGGTTGATGGTTGATGGTTGATGGTTGATAGTGGTTAGTCGGTTTCTTGTTTTTTGGAAGGATTGTCAAGATATTTTAGATAAGCATTTAATTTGGGTGACAGTTCATTAATAATTGGTTTCAGCACATTTACTTGTTCATTTGTCAATAAGTGACGCATCTGTGCTCGTTTCAAGCAGTATCTTGTTTCATGTAACGAACCCCTGGCAATTTTTACAAAACGTCGATTATCGGCAAAATTATAACGACCAGAACCTTCAGCAATATTTGCACCAATACTATCAGCAGCACGAATAATTTGCTTACCAAGAGTATCTTTTTCAAAATAACTCCATTTAATAACAATATGCCAAATTCGGTCTGAAAAGTTCTCAGCCAATTGAAAAACGTGTAAATTTTCAAAATTCGATTTATCCATATCTACTCCTCTACTAACCAATATCAACAACCAACCACTAACCACTATCAACCATCCACCAACCACTATCAACCATCAACTTTTTAACTTTTTAACTTGAGCAATTACTAGAGGGTGTGGATCGTTTTTTAACTGAGGTAAAAGTTCTAAAAGGACGCGGGGTGAAACTACACTTAAATACGCGATCGCTGCTTCTCGCACAAATCCGGTAGGATGACGCAAAGTTGCGATAATTTCCGGAATTGTCAATCGAATACAAGCAACTTGGGCAAAATGAAAACAGCAAGCCAAGCACCAATCGGAAAGTAAATTTCCCAAGCTTATCAATCTGCGAGTGCGATCGCTTAATAACATTTGTTGATATTCAGCCATTCCTTTAGACACCAAATGCTGTAGTTTTTCTTCAGGCGATCGCCGATCAAAAATATTCACCAACACAGATTTACTCGGCAAATTAACTGTATGCTCTAAAATTTCTAATCCCCGTGCTAAGTTTACCGCTGATTCTGAACGAAGATTAAACGCCGCTGCCTGAACATTGTCTTGAGAGTAAAGCAGTTTCAGCAACATCAGCAATCGCTCTTTCACATCAATTTCTAATTCTAAAAGTGCGCGTTCTACCAACGATAATATAGTAATTACTATTTCACTTATTTGGGATTTTTCCAGAGTATTTTGTATTTTAAAATCTATATAAGCTGCGTAGATTTCGCCTTGAGTTTTAAAATCTATATAAGCTGCGTAAATTTCACCTAAAAAGCTTAACTCCTGCTCAATTAGCGTTTCCACTTGACTTTGATGTAACCCATCTACTAAACTGACAATTCCTTCTTGTTTATGCCTTTTAAGTAAAGTGTTAAGGATACGATCTCTACTTGTACCCCGAAATATTTCCAATTGCTGCCATAAAATATCCATTGCTTCCAGGGTGGGAATTTGACCAATAGTGCGCCAAGCGTACATTCGCACTACATCCGGTTTATAAATATTAGTAGCAAGGCTCAACAACATCGGTAAAGCTTCATTTTCTAGTTGCACTAAGGCAAGCATTGCTGTATTGCGAGTTGATTTATAGCAAAGTCCTGCTAGTAACGCTGAATAATATTCCTCTAATTGGTTTGCGACAATCATTTCTAATACAGCACGACGCACCCGTAAAGAGTCATCTTGCAATAAGTTGGGAATGTGAATTCGCAGCGCTTGTAAATAAACAGATCCTCTTAATACTTTGACTCCATTCATCCGTTCAAGTTCAAGTTTGTGAGTCAGCATTTTTCGCAGAGTATGCATTGCTGCTACTTTTTGCATTGGTGTTCCTTGACGTAACAGCAAGGCAGCAGCAGTACCTCGGATAAGTGAATTTTCTCGTGGGTGCAGATACTCTTCTAATTTCCCTAAATCTGGATTTTGTTCAGCTAGCCAAATGTAGCGTAAGCTAAGTGCAAAAACTTCTGGGGTAATTTCTTGACGCTGTGCTAATAAAGTGCGAATTTCAGGTAAATAAGCTGCATTTGCACCTGCATTCAGCATCACCTCCAAACTGGACTTCTGTAAATCTGGGGATAGCTTGACTAACATGGATGCTAAAACTTCTGCGGCACCTTGAAGGTCAAATTGAGATAAAAGTTCAATGCAAGAGCGTTTATCTGCTTCTGTGCTTTTTTCTGCTAAAGTTTTTACTACTACTTGCTTGAATAGTGGCAAATCTATATTTGAAGCACTGATTTGACCTTGTTCTGCACTTGAGACTAACAGTTCAACGTAGCCTTTTTGCAGTAACCAAATTACACCAAGACAAATCACACCAGCGATCGCTGTTTCTAACAATAATATTAAGTCGTGTCCGGTTATAGGCAAAAACCGCGTACACAGCCACAAAGTAACTAAAATCACTATACCTGCCGTCCCAGCACCAAACGCTTCCGCAACCCCTCCAGAAAATGTTTGCACTCGGCTACGAATTTTCGCGGGTATTGGTTGAAACAGCAATGGTCCGCTACTAGCGACAAAGGTATAGCGCAGAAGTTCGTCTATAAACTTGATAATCACTAAACCCCAGAAAAAGTTCTCCCCTTGCATCGCTACAAATAAACCGAGTATCGGAATAATTATTGGTATCAAAACTGTTACGCTTGCTGGTAATGTGGCAACGGCAACAAACACCCCAGAACGTTCAAGCAATCGGCTGGAGATAAACCACTGCATAATTAACTCGCACAGTCCGGTAATGCCACCAAATATCCCCAAAAAGCTGGCGATTTGTTTGTCGTTATAATTTAACTTCAGTTGAGTGAGATACTGAAAATCGATTAAAATCCCCATCACTTGCAGCAACGCAAAAAACGCAAACAACAGCAATGCATAGCGCTTCACAGGACCAGTGAGACGCCTTCTTGTAGAACGTGATGCTGTGGGAATCAGTCGTTGGGGAGTATTGGGAAAAGCTTGACGATAGTTGTGAGTGAGATACCAGAGAATTAGAGTTCCCAAAACGATGAACCCAGCAGCGAAGGGAACGATGACGTTATGCAGTCCGACAAATAGCAGCAGTAAAGGTAAACTAAAACCACTGAGGACATCAGCAACTAAAATACCACTGCTGATTAATGGGTAGGTGCGTTTAATCTCGCGAATATTGAATAGTTGATTAGCAGCGATTGAGGTATTGAGGTCATTGACAATGTAAAAGGCATCTACCCACAAGCGCAGTAGAAATATGCTAATGACTTGAAACGGTGAAACTTGCAAACCAAAAGGTAGTAAAATTAGTGGCACGAACATAAAAGGTGCGATCGCCACAATTACCAAGCGCAAGGGAAAAATCTTTTGCAGCCAAGAATAAAAAAAAACCAGTACAGAACCAAGCGCTGCACTGGCAATATAAATCCAAGGCAGTGACTTTGCGCCATATTGATCTAAAAAAAGCGCTACCGTACTATCCTCAGACCAGCGCAATCCTATAGATGTGATTGTATAAAAAGCAAACATTAACAATGTGCGATCGCTCTCTTCCGGTCGGAGATTCACCCACTTCAGCAATCGCTTAAGAACACCTTTGTTTTTCGCAACAAAAGAGAGATTTTTTAGTTCCATGCAAGTTGTATTTTCTGGTGTAGTCACCGCTGATTAGGGAGTAGGGCATTGGGCATGGGGCAAAGTCGGGCATGGGGCAAAGTCGGGCATGGGGCAAAGTCGGGCATTGGGCATGGGGCAAAGTCGGGCATTGGGCATGGGGCATTGGGTGGGGGAACCCCACCCCTACTTGTCTCCCTTGTCCTCCTTGTCTCCCTTGTCTCCCTTGTCCCCTTCTCCCCACTCCCCTGTCCCCAAAAATGGCAAAAGTCCTGAGCAACTGAGTATTATCTTTCCCACTCAGCGTTCAGGACTATCGTTTGTTAATTTATTTAAACGACCTATAAGTCGATTTTATTTGTGTTTTAGAGAAAATATTTTCTCTAAAACAATCGGATCGTTATTTCTTAGGCGATATGAGCATCATCATGTTTCGCCCTTCTTTTTTGGGCATTTGCTGTACCTCACCAAATGGCTCTAAGTCGGTTGCCATTCGCTTGAGCAAAGTTTCTGCTAGGTCGCTGTGTTGAATTTCTCGACCTCGGAACATGACAGTGGCTTTGACTTTATCACCATCTTTCAAAAACCGCTCTGCTTGCTTGACACGCACGTTGTAGTCATGTTCTTCTATTTTGTAGCGCATCTTCACTTCTTTGACATCAGCGGTGTGCTGCTTTTTCCGGGCTTCCCGTGCCTTCTTCTCCTGCTCAAATTTGTATTTACCATAGTCCATAATCCGACAAACCGGCGGGTCAGCCTTGTCACTGAGTAGCACCAGATCAAGCTCTTTTTCTTCTGCTAGTTGCAGTGCTTCCTGAGGAGTGATAATTCCTAGTTGGGCGCCATCAGTATCAATGACCCGAATTTTCGGGAAGCGAATTCTTTCGTTAATTTGAGGCAGATCGCGAGTTCTTTTTTTCTCAATCACAGGCGTCATGTATGATTTTTGGGGCTGTTTGGTTGTAAAGAATTGGACTTGGTTTAGTTGTACGCCTCAACAAGCAATAAGCGCTTCGCGCGCTTCTTGAGGACTGAAACTGATAAAATAAGCTATAGTTCTATGGTAGCTAATCCATAAAGTAGTTTATTGGTTGTGGTATATGTCATTCTACTCACTGTGAGAGAATTTCTGCCCAATAGTTAATCTAAATTACACAACAGTTATAAACTTTAACTATTGTCACATTTTTGTCAATTCATTTATATTGTTCTTTTTCAGTATATTTTCGTGCAAGTATCACGTATAAAACATATTTTTCAAAATTTGTAGTATAATTTAATACAGTAATTATATTAAATAGTACTAATGCTCTCTAGAGAGCAGCAATCTATAAAAGCGTTAACGCTTTTGCGATCGCCTTAAAATAAAAATAAGCTGATAAATTGGAGGTAAGTGTGACCGCTCAGGTACACTGGCAGCAAAGAGTTGGTAATCAAAGAGACTGGGTTTGGCGGGGTAGGCAAATCCGCTACACGTATATTCGCCCTACGGAAAATAACCACTCAGACACACCTTTAATTTTGCTGCATGGATTTGGCGCTTCAATTGGTCATTGGCGACACAATTTAGAAGTATTAGGCTCGCGCCATACAGTATATGCTTTAGATATGCTGGGTTTTGGCGCTTCGGAAAAAGCACCTGTAAATTACAGCGTTGAACTTTGGGCAGAGCAAGTTTACGATTTTTGGAAAGCATTTATCCGCCAACCAGTGGTATTAATCGGTAATTCCAATGGATCGCTGATTTCGTTAGCGATCGCTGCCGCTCATCCGGAAATGGTGCAAGGAATCGTTATGATGAGTTTACCCGATCCGTCATTAGAGCAAGAAGCGATCCCGGCTTTCCTCAGACCGATAGTCATGGCAATCAAAAAGCTTGTCGCTTCCCCGTTAATCCTCAAACCGATATTTCACTTTGTCCGGCAGCCTGGTATTTTGCGTCGTTGGGCAAGTATTGCTTATGCTAACCCAGAAGCGATCAGCGATGAACTGATAGAAATTTTAGCAGGTCCGCCTCAAGACCGTGGTTCGGCGCGTGCTTTTAGTGCTTTATTTAAAGCAGCGATTGGTGTTAACTTTAGTCCTAATGTCAAGACAGTGTTACCAACCTTAACAATTCCCATGTTGTTAATTTGGGGACAAAAAGACCGATTTGTTCCCCCACAACTTGCGAATCGATTTACTCAGTACAACGAGAAATTGCAATTGTTAAACCTAGAAGATGTGGGTCATTGTCCCCATGACGAATGTCCAGAACGAGTCAACCAAGCTATTTTAGATTGGATTGAGACACGTAGTGAGCCAGCGCGGTCATGTTCGTTACCACGCCAGATGCCTCAAGTCGGGAAACCCGCCCACGGCACTGGCTCCCCATGAGCGACTTCAGAACCCGAAGGGTAAGCACGAAGAGTGCTATTCAAGCAGAGGACTAAAGTCCTCACTACGAGTTCCTAACCAATTGTCACTTGAGTAGTATCAACACCAGTAGCGCCACTAACCGATCGCGCTACAGAAACCATTTTGTTTAAAATATCTTGGCTGGGAACTTTGCCTTTTAACACTACAGTTCCGCTAGTTTGAGCAACCCAGAGTGTATCAACATCATCCAGTTGGGCATCTTGATCGAACGCTAAGGCAACTCGCTTTGCTAAACCACTCTGATCGTACTCTCCATTCAACCCGACGCGCTCTGGGGGAATTGATTGAGTAGCAGCAGGAGCAGCAGTACTAACAGCTTGTGGTACTGGCTGCGGCTCAGGATTCACTTCTGCATTTTGGGGTTTTTCCATGCCAAAAAGTCTTTTTAACCAACCCATAAACGCTTTTCTCCTATTAAAAATTCATGACAATTTGAGTATAAAAGCTGTCATATAAAATCGACATCTACCTATGAAAAGAGAATAATCTAGTTTGCGGTATGATTTCCGCACAACTGACAAAAAATAACTGTAAAAAATACATGTCTTTGGTTTATAATGAAAGGTTAGACTAAAAATATAGTATTTACGTATAACGTAGATAGAAGATGATGTCTGCGTTACAAAAATGTCGCCCTAGCCAAAACACCCGCGAAGATGAAACACACCCTTTCTGTTCTTGTAGAAGATGAAGCGGGAGTTCTTTCCCGAATTTCTAGTTTATTTGCCCGTCGCGGTTTTAATATTGAAAGCCTTGCCGTAGGTCCTGCCGAGCTTCTAGGAGTCTCGCGGATTACAATGGTTGTACCAGGTGACGATCGCGTAATCGAGCAACTCACCAAGCAATTATACAAGTTAGTGAATGTCCTCAAGGTGCAAGACATTACCGAGACTCCTTGTGTAGAGCGAGAATTAATGCTGTTAAAGGTAAATGCCACTAGCAGCAACCGTGGAGAAATTATCGAATTATCTCAGATTTTTCGCTCGCGAGTTGTAGATGTGGCAGAAGATTCCCTGACCTTGGAAGTTGTCGGCGATCCAGGTAAAATGGTAGCGATCGTGCAAGTGTTGCAAAAATTTGGTTTAAAAGAAATAGCCAGAACAGGCAAAATTGCTTTAATTCGCGAGTCAGGTGTTAATACAGAATTGCTCAAGTCTTTGGAAGCAAAAGTTTAGATAATGGTAATTGGGCATGGGGCATTGGGAATTGGTAATTGGGAAAAAGGTAATTGGTAATGGGTAATTGGGCATTGGGCATTGGGCATTGGGCAATGGGCAATGGGCAATGTGAATAAAAAGAAGCTAGACGTATTTCACAAAGGGACTATGCCCCATTCCCCATTCCCCATGCCCCATGCCCCATTCTCCATTACCCATTCCCCATTACCCATTACCCATTACCCATGCCCCATTACCCATTACCCATGCCCTATTCCCCATGCCCGATGCCCAACATCTAAACCAAGAACTGCTAGCGCTTTTACCAACTGCTGAAGATGTTGCTTTTTATGAGGAACACGGGTGGTATATCTCTGAAAAAGTGCTTGCTGAGGAAATTATTGATGAGGCTATTAAAGGTAGTGAAAGATACTACCGGGGAGATCGAGATACACTACTTTCCATCAGCAGCGGTTATAGCAATTGGCAACCGAAAGATGGGTACGATGTTATTCGTAATAATGAATTTGTTTCTTTGCAAAACAAGCAATTGCGCTTTTTAGGATTGCAACCAATCATCGGTGCGATCGCTTCACGATTAGCCAAAACTAAGCAAATTCGACTATTAGATGACCAACTCGTTTACAAACCACCTCAAGACAAAAATGGTAAAACTGCCGTTGGTTGGCATAGCGATCGCGCTTATTGGTCTACTTGCAGTTCACACAACTTACTCACCGCTTGGATTCCCTTTCATGACTGCGATGAGTTGAATGGATCGTTGGTTGTGCTAGACAAAAGTCATAAATGGTCAGGTATCAAAAATACGCGATTTTTTAATAACTACAATTTCGAAGATATCGAACAGCAATTTTCTCAGCAAAAACGGGAAATTATCAAAGTTCCAATCGCATTAAAAAAAGGTCAAGTCAGCTTTCATCATTGTTGGACAATTCATGGAAGCTACCCTAACTACAGCAACTCGTTTCGCTTGGCAATGGCAGTACATCTACAAGATGAAAGCAATTTTTATCAACCTTTTTGGAATCATCAAGGAAAAGAAATTCATATCATTGATGAGTTATTATGTCGAAAATTGCCTAATGGCGATTTAGATTTCAGCGATCCAGCGATATTTCCTGTTTTATGGTCAGAAGATAATCAAGTTTAAATATTTTAGGAATTACGCACAGACAATTAGAAGAAATTCGTAGTAAGCGCTGTACTCGCTTAAAATCCTTTTTGTGTACGTTCTGGTTGCGCTTGTACAGGTAGAGGAAAAAAGAATATAAACAAAGTAATCAAAACACAGAGATACACAGAGTAGTTTCTCTGCGAACCTCTGCGTTTGAAAAATAATTTATCCAAACCTAATGTCTATCATTCATCACTAATCAGCAAAACAATTTTACCTGTCACAGACCCACTTTCTAATAATTGATGAGCTTTTGCTGCTTTTTCTAAAGGAAAAGTTTGACTAACATGAATTTTCAACTTACCTTCATCAATCCAAGTGGCACACTGTTCTAAAATTTCTGCATGATGCTTTTGTGCTTCCACTATGCCTTGCAACATTGGTGTCAACATTAATTCCAAACCGATGCGGAGATTACGCACTCGGGCAGCTTTCCAAACAGTATTGGCATCAGGTTCCAAAATCGTCACAATATCGCCATATACGCGCACTGCGGGAAAGGTTTTGTGAAAAGTTTCTCCTCCCACGGTATCAAAAGCTAAATCTACACCTTCACCGTTTGTCCAATTTAAAGCAGCTTGCACAAAGTCGGTTTGTTTGTAAAAAATTACTTCGTCAGCACCTAATTCTTTGACGAAATTAGCTTTTTCTTGGGAACTCACAGTTGTGCAGACATCAGCACCTTTTAGTTTTGCTAGCTGAATTGCTACATGACCAACACCACCGGCACCCGCATGAATCAAAACTTTTTCCCCAGGTTGCAGTCGTCCTCGTTCATACAACGCTTCCCAAGCGGTAATTAACACCAAAGGTGCAGCAGCAGCTTCCATAAAGGTTGCCGAAGCAGGTTTACGAGCAACAAATCGCTCATCGATAACGGTAAATTCCGCATAATTACCTTGATGTGCGCCCAACCCGCCATTGCAAAAATATACTTCATCGCCTACGCGAAAACGCTGAACGGCACCACCGACAGCTTCAACCACACCTGCACCATCACATCCTAAAATGGCAGGCATATTATCTGGGTAAAAAGTGCCGCGTTTGCGAAGTTTTGTATCAATCGGGTTTACCCCAGCTGCTACCAAGCGTACTAAAAGTTCCGTTTCTTTTGGAGGGACAGCAGGTTTTGGTAGGGACTGCATTTGCAGAACTTCGGGATTACCAGGTGCTGTCATTAAGACTGCTTTCACGATTTGTTCCTCCAGACTAAAGCTACATGTACGCTTTTAAGGCAACTTTAGCGTAATAAAGAGAAGAGCGATCGCCTTAATCCTATGATAAATGTACACTTCTGTACACTTATTTATATGTCTAAGTACTTGAGTATTACCGAAGCTAGAAGACAATTGCTAGATTTACCGGATTAGTTGAACGATGAGCCAGTAATAATTACCAAGCATGGTAAGCCAGTTATGGCAGCACTTAGCTTGGAAACACTTTCTATTCTTTGCGATCGCCTTTCCCTAATTCCTGAATATGAAAAAGCCGCGAAATATTGACTTTCGCGGCTTCGGTGTGGTGTGAGGAACTTAACTATCGATCATCATATAGGCAGTTACTAATACTTTGACGCTCGTAACAGTTTTGGTAACAGAATTTTTGGACTTACGCAAAAACTCTCCCAAACTCTTACTCCTTGGCATCCTTCTCCTATCAAAGACGCTGCGATCGCGCCGCGTGCCTCTAAAAGAGCGCAGCGTCTCCCTTTGGGAGAAGAGCGATCGCACCCAAGATGCTGTCTGCATGGCATGAAAACCGTACCCACAGCACTATTTATATTTGCTAGCCTAGGGATAATGAAAATAATCCTGATGGTGGTGGCATAATTGCTGAATATCTATCGGGTAACAAAACTTTATTAAAAGTAATACAAGAGACAGAATTATGGCAGCTTCTGAATCTAAAGTCACCCGTTTCTATAATCAAGAAGATGTGCAGCAAATTCTTCATTTAGCGATCGCTCGTCAAGCAAACGACAAAGAAAAAGAATTTTCTTACGAGCAATTGTTAGAAATCGCTGCCGAATTAGAAATTCCTCCAGAATCTTTAAAATTAGCAGAGCGCGATTGGTTGGACAAACAAGGAGAAATGCAACAGCGCCAAGCTTTTAACATTTATCGCCAAAGAAGATTCAAGAAGCGTTTTGGCAAGTATGCAATTGTCAATAGTGTTTTGATATTAGTCGATTTAGTTGGTGGTGGTGGTCTTTTTTGGTCGCTTTACATTTTGCTATTCTGGGGACTGGGAGTAGCGTTTGATGCTTGCAATACTTATCAAACTAACAGCGAAGAATACGAAATTGCTTTTCAAAAATGGCATCGCAAGCATCAACTTAAACAAACATTTAACACAGTTTGGAATAAGTTTTTTATCAAAGCGTAAATTTAGTTGGGGAATGGGTAATGGGTAATGGGTAATGGTGAGTCCAGCGCTGCGGGAGGGTTTCCCTCCGCAGGCGACTGGCGAACCCGAAGGGGTAATGGGTAATAAAAATAACTACCAATGCCCAATTACCTTTTTCCCAATTACCAATTACCTATGCCCAATTACCAACTAGCCACAGCTTGAGCGATCGCATCAACAGCTTGAGCAAGAGACTGTTCGCGCACATCATCACCCGCACTCAGGTTTTCTACATGAATCAAGGAAATGTCCGTAATTCCTAAGAAGCCAAAAACCGCTTTTAAATAAGGTTCTTGATAATCGTATGGCGCGGTGGGACTTCCTTGCGTAAAACTACCACCACGAGCCGTAACAATCAGCATCTTCTTTCCGGAAACTAAGCCCTGAAAAGCACCTTGTTCGGTGACTGCGAAAGTACGACCAACGCGAACAATTTGGTCAATATAAGCTTTAAAAGTAGATGGTATATTAAAGTTGTACATCGGCACACCGAAAACATACCGATCAGCCGCCAAAAACTCATCTACCAATTCATCAGAAATTTTAATCGCTTGATTGAGTTCGGGTGAACGTGTTTGCGGTGGTGAAAAAGCCGCAGCAATCCACGATTCGTCTACATGAGGGACGGGATTGTGTCCTAAATCGCGGTAAGCGACTGTATCATCAGGATGAGCGGTTTTCCAAGATGTGATGAACTCATGAGAAAACTTGCGAGAAAAAGAGCGATCGCCACGAGGACTAGAATCTATATGCAGGATATGTGCCATTAATTAATTTCCTCAAAAATTTGAAGGCATTTTTGCCCTTTGCAAAGATGCTGCCGATCAATTTTGGTTTTCACCTTGATATACACGGCGAGCATCCGTATAGACTTTAAACCATGTAAAGCTAATATAAACAGTAGGCACTTAAAAGTAAGATACTTACCTAAAAGTAACTATGAAAGCTGAAGCAGAAAACTATAGCAGGCTGACTTGTGAAGTAGAAACTACGCTAAAGGTGATTGGTGGACGCTGGAAGGTGTTAATTATTAGAGAATTAATGCCTGGAGTTAAACGCTTCGGTGAATTGCAAAGAGCTTTGTCTGGAATTACTCAAAAAATGCTGACTCAGCAACTCAGAGAAATGGAGGAAGATGGTATTATTCATCGAGAAATTTACCCACAAATTCCTCCAAAGGTAGAATATTCACTAACACCTTTAGGAGAAAGTCTCCAACCGATTCTCTATGCAATGCATGAGTGGGCAGTACAGCATTATTTGGGTGAAAATGCAAGTCAAATTAAGAGCGAGCGATCGCACTCCTAACTTTTGTACAGACGTTCGGTGTGGAACGTCTCTAGCTAACTTTTATTAAATAATTTATTCATTAGTTTGTAAATATTCAATCGCTGCCTCCAACTTTGAAGAATAACCTTCAGCAAATCTTTCAAACCAAAGTCCTTCTGCTGAAAATGGATCTAACTTTTTCAGCCAATCTTCGGCTTGATTTTTCAAAGCCTCCAATTGTTGTGCTTTGAGTTTTTCTTGTTTAGTTCGCTCTTGTTCTAATTATTGCTGTATTCTTAACTCTTGGGCTGCATCTTTTTCGACAAAATCAGCTTTAACTTCCGCCAAAAGACTATCTATTAAAGATGTCGATTTTGGCGGTGGTTGGATGAATGTTTTTGTTTGTGGTGGTGGCTGTTGGGGTTTTGCTGGTTCATCATATTCAGCTTTCAGTTCAGCCAATAGCTTATCAAGAGAATCCATCTTTCAAATCCTGTAAAACGGATATTTAGTCGTTAATAGCATTGAGTAGGACTTCTGATAAACTCATATCCTCCATATCTTCCATTGTGATTGTGTCACAAATGTCAAACTTGGCTCCAGCGCTTTGAAGTTCATCATCCAAGACTTTGAGAAAGCGGGTTGCTTGAGCATCTGTACCAACTTGAATGAAAGAAATAGCTAGTTCTTCATCGCGATCCATTTGCCTTGAAGCTTCGATAATCACCTTCATTACCGCTTTGCGATCGTCCGGTTCACCATCAGTAATAACTAAAATTGTCTCACCATTTAACTTAGTTTGACCAGAAGATTTTCGCTGAAAGTAGTTATCTAGCGCATGTTTTAAAACACCAGCTAAGTCAGTTGTTCCTGAGGGATCGTTTTCAGTGAAAATTTGAGTTACCTTGCTTGCGGTGACATTTTCGTAACGCTTAAATCTGCCAGAAAATACATAAAGTGTGATACCATCTGGATCGAATTGCTCGCATTTACTCGCTAAGGCAAAAGTAGATTCTTGTGCAGTTGCCCATCTGGTTTTGCTACCCTTTTGATCTGGGGTTGCCATACTGCCGCTTTTGTCGATAATTAAGGTGTAATCGCGATTATCTAACATTTGAAATTCTCCTAAGTCAATGGTAATTGGTAATTGGGCATTGGGCATTGGGCATTGGGCATTGGGCATTGGGCATTGGGCATTGGGCATTGGGCATTGGGCATTGGGCATTGGACTTTGGGCTTCTTAATCAGTAATTGCGTTCATTAATATATCTGCTAAACTCATATCTTCCATATCATCTAAGGTGATGGTGTCGCAAATATCGAATTTTGCACCGACACTTTGCAACTGGTCATCTAAAGCTTTCAAAAATTTAGTTGCTTGGGCATCTGAACCAACTTGAATCATAGATATTGCTAATTCTTCATCGCGATCCATTTGCCTGGTAGCGTTGATGATGACTTCAAATACTGCTTTGCGATCGTCTGGTTCACCATCAGTAACAACTAAAATTGTCTCACCATTCAGTTTAGTTTTGCCGGCAGCTTTGCGCTGAAAGTAATTATCAAGTGCGTTTTGAAGTACACCTGCTAAATTTGTTGTACCTGCTGGATCGTTTTCTAAAAATATCTGCGCGACTTTGGCAGATGTGACATCTTCGTAGCGTTTAAATCTGCCAGAAAATACATATACTGTAAGTCCATCGGGGTCAAACTGTTCGCATTTTCTTGCTAAAGCGAGAGTGGATTCTTGAGCTATATCCCATCTACTTCTACCACCGGCTTGGTCTGGGGTGGACATGCTACCGCTTTTGTCAAGGATTAATGTGTAATCGCGATCGCTCATCATATATTCCTTTAATTGTTACCTGTTGGTTCTAGTCTAGCTGTTGCGTAATTGCCACGGCAGCTGTTGAGAATGCTTTGTAATAATCATTTAAGTAGTCTGACGTTGACCGTAATTTGATACCCAAGGGTCAATCTGGAACTCTGAGGCAAGAAAATCGATAAAGCAGCGCACCTTTGCTGGTATAAAGCGACCTCTTCTGTAAACAGCGTAAATTGGCAAAGGTGTTGGTTGATAGTCGTTGAGAATAACTTTAACAGCGTCCGTATTAACCACATCACCAAATAACCAAATCGGAGAAACCGCAATCCCAACACCAGATAAAACTGCTTCACGCACTGCTGTTGAATTATTTGCCTGAAAATTGCCACTAACTTTGACTTTTATCGTTTGCTCTTTTCGTTGAAAGTGCCATTCATTGCCGGTTGCAAGTCGCGTGTAAACGATGCAATTATGATCGATTAGGTCTTGAGGGGAAAGCGGTTCACCTGAAGAATCAAAATAAGCTGTTGCCCCAATTGTCACGCGCCGAGTTATACCAATTTGCTGGTAAATTAGTGAAGTATCTTGCACGTTGCCAATTCTAATTGCGACATCTACAGCTTCTTCCACCAAGTCGATAAATTGGTCTGTCATCATCAAATCAAGCTTAATGTCTGGATAGCGTTCGAGAAATGCTTTCAACAATGGCATAATCACAAGTTGTCCAAAGGAAACCGGACAGTTGACTTTCAGTACACCAAAAGGCTTTTGCCTTTTTCCCACGCTTGCTTCTGCTTCTGCTACTGCTTCTAAAATTCGTTGGCAATGCTCATAAAAACGTTGTCCCTCTTCAGTCACACTCAAGGATCTAGTAGAACGCACAAGCAATTGCACGTCTAGATATTCTTCTAAAGCAGCAATCTGCTTGCTAATTGTCGGTTGCGTGGTGTTCATTTCCCTTGCGACAGCGGAGAAACTATTTGTCTCCACTGTCCGCACAAAGCTTTTCATGCAGTCGATGCGATCCATTGTCGATTCATTCTTATTTGGAATAAATCATATTCTATTTTGCCGTCTTCTCAAACCTAAATGAATGAATCAAGATGTACATATACAAGCGGACAAGAAAACACAAACGCCGCTACACAAAGGATTATTATGAATATCAACACATCAGTTGCCCTTGTTACTGGAGCTAATCGCGGTATCGGTAAAGCATTTGTGGAAGCGTTACATCAAGCTGGTGCAAAACGCATATATGCAACCGCTCGCAATATTGATTCTCTTAAAGATATCGTCGCGATTGACCCAGAAAGAATTATTGCCTTAGCACTCGATATCACCAATCCTGATTCTATTACAACTGCTGCCCAAAACTTACAAGATGTCAATTTGTTAATTAACAATGCAGGTGTGTTGGGTACGGGGGGATTTTTCAATTCCACTTCTTTAGAAACCGCACATTGGGAAATGGAAACCAACTACTTCGGCACGCTGTATATGATTCGCGCCTTTGCACCAATTTTAAAACGCAATGGTGGCGGTGCGATCGCTAATTTACTTTCCGTTGCTTCGGTTGTGAATGTGCCGGTGTTCGGTTCTTACAGTGCCTCGAAAGCTGCACTTTATTCTCTCACACAAGGAGCAAGAGCGGAACTTGCTCAACAAGGAACTTTGGTAGTGGGAATTTTCCCCGGACCTGTAGATACCGCAATGTCTGATGGTGTGCCTTTAGACAAGGTTCCCCCCAGTCAAATCGCCTTGGCTACATTGCAAGCTGTGGAGCAAAATATTGAAGATGTCAATCCAGACCCGGTGTCACAAGGGGTATTTGCAGGTATTCGGCAAGACCCGAAAGCTGTGGAAAAACAGTTTGCGGGAATGTTACCTCAGTAATTGTACTAAGTTATCACCAATTAAACTGAGTAGCGTTTTGACAAACCTCTCCCACCCAACCTCCCTCTCCTGCGAGGAGAGGGAGGAGCAAGAGGTTTGGAGAGAGGTCAGATTTATGCACATCAAACTCACGTTAGCGCTAACTACAAAAATCAAACTAAAGGAGAATATCATGTTAAAAGTTGCACTTGATGATTTTCGTGCTGAATTTCTCGAAAAATTCCCAAAGGAAAAAGCTGCTATTATGCAACGCGCTACAGATGCGCTTGCTGTGGAATTTCAAACTAGACAATTGTTGCAAGTGGGAGATATAGCACCTGATTTTTATCTTTCTAATGCTGTGGGTAAAAAAATTCGTCTCAGCGAAAAGCTTAAGGAAGGTGCTGTAATTCTGACCTTTTATCGCGGTGGATGGTGTCCTTATTGTAATTTGGAACTGCGTGCATATCAAAAAGTCCTACCTCAGATAGATGAATTGGGTGCTTCTTTGCTTGCGGTTTCTCCGCAAACACCGGATGCATCGCTGAGTACTGCTGAAAAAAATGATTTGGAATTTGATGTTCTTAGCGATGTGGGGTCAAAAGTAGCAGAAGCTTATGGAATTGCTTTTACATTACCGGATGAGTTGAAGGCACTTTACATAGAATTAGGTCATCCACTACCGGATACTAATGGTACTGATGACTGGATGCTACCAATTCCAGCTACTTTTGCGATCGCTCAAAATCAACGAGTTATTTTAGCACATGTTGATGTTGATTATCGCGATCGCTTGGAACCATCTGAAGCAATTTCTGCGTTGCAAAAATTACTAATTCAAGCGGATCGGAGCGAAATTATATATTTTTGAAACGCAGAGGATCGCGGAGGTTTCCGCAGAGGATCGCAGAGTTTTTAAGAGTTAGGAGTCAGAACAAGCGTACTGTGTGATTCTGACTCCTGGTTTTGGAGTGCGATCGCACTATCCAAAACTTTCTAACTCATTCCTAATACACTACCAAGCGATCGCGCCATATTTTTTGGTTGCATTGCATCCAATGCTGCGGTAGGTTCATAACCGCAGTGAACCATGCAATCTGCACACTTAGGATTGCCACTCTTGTGACCGTATTCACTCCAATCTGTTTTTTCTAGCAATTCTTTAAAGGTGCTGTAATAACCTTCATTTAGCAGATAACAAGGTTTTTGCCAACCGAGGACGCTGTAACTAGGACTACCCCAAGGTGTACATTCATAATCTTTCTCACCTGTTAAGAAATCGAGAAAAAGCGGGTTGTGATTGAAGTCCCATTTTTTCTCACCTGCTTTGAAGGGTGCGAGAATTTCGCGGAAAAGAGTGCGTGTTTGTTCGCGTCCTAAAAAATGCTCTTGATCTGGCGCCCACTCGTAGCTGTAACCTGGAGAAATTGTCATCCCGTCAATATTCAACGTACCCAGAAAGTCAAAAAACTCCTGCGTTTGTTTGGGATCGACACCTTCAAAGATAGTCGTGTTAGTCGCAACCCGAAATCCTTTGGCTTTCGCAGCTTTGATCGCTTTCACAGCAGTATCAAAAACACCTTTGCGATCGACACATTGATCGTGCCATTCTCGCAATCCATCTAAATGTACAGTGAAGGTTAAATAAGGAGAAGGTTGAAATTTATCCAGGCTTTTTTCTAACAACAAGCCATTAGTACATAGATAAATATACTTTTTGCGCTCAATTAATCCCTTGACAATTTCACCAATTTGCGGATGTAATAGCGGTTCTCCCCCTGGAATCGAGACAACCGGCGCCCCGCATTCTTCCACTGCTTTGAAACATTGTTCGGGGGTGAGGTTTTGCTTGAGTATGTCTGTGGGATGTTGAATTTTACCGCAACCTGTACAAGCTAAGTTGCAACGAAATAAAGGTTCTAACATTAAGACTAAAGGGAAGCGTTTGCGTCCTAACAGACGCTGGGTTACGAGATACTTCCCGATATCCATTGCTTGTTGTAAATTTATTGTCATTTCTCGTATCACTCCTCGGATAAAAATATTACTAAAATTTGATAGTTGTTGGTTGATAGTTGATAGTTGATGGTTGATGGTTGATGGTGAGTCAGTGCGTTGGGCGGGTTTCCCGACTTGAAGCATCTGACGAACCCGAAGGGTTGATGGTTGTTGGTTGATAGTTGATGGTTGTTGGTTGATAGTTGTTAGTTGTTGGTTGATAGTTGTCAAAAGTTACCACTAACCACTACCCACTAACCACTAACCACCAACCACTAACAACTACCCACTAACCACTAACCACTAACCACCAACCACTAACAACTACCCACTACCCACTACCCACTAACAACGCTCCCACTATCCACTAACAACTACCCACTAACTCTAATTCACGTATCTGTGAGAGACAAACCAGTTTACAGCATCTTTGAGTGCGGTATTCAAAGATGATTGAGGTAAGTTTAATTCTCGTACTGCTTTTGATGCATTGTAGTACATGCGTTGCTTTGCCATGCGGACACCATCTAGGGGAACGGAAGGCTGTTTACCTAAAGGTGCGAGAATTTTTTCATCAACCCAAGCGACACTTAAAGGTAGCCAAGCTGGTACAGTTCGTTGAGGTGCGCTTAAACCTGTAATTTGCGCTAGTTCGTCGAGTAGTTCTTTTAAGGTGAGGTTTTGATGTCCTAAAATATAGCGATCGCCTGATTTTCCTTTTTGCAATGCGAGTAAATGTCCCCATGCTACATCGCGCACATCAATAAAATTTAAACCTGTATTTAAATATGCCGGCATTTGACGCCGTAAAAACCGCAGAATAATATCTCCTGTTGGCGTTGGTTTGATATCCAACGGTCCAATCGGACTGCTAGGATTAACTATAACCACCTCCTGACCTCTACTAGCTGCTTGCATCGCTTCTTGTTCAGCTAGGAATTTAGACTTCTTATAGTCTCCAACAAGTTCCTCTACAGGACTTTGATAAGTTTCATCAACAACTCGATCGAATTTACCCGCACCGATCGCTGCCACCGAACTAGTATAAACAGTACGTTCAATACCTGCTTTTTTTGCTGCGGCTAAAACATTGCGCGTCCCTAATACATTATTCTGATATAATGCATCTTTATCTTTTTGCCAAAGTGAATAATGAGCAGCGACATGAAAAAGATACTGACAACCTTGCATTTGCTGCCATAAATTAAAGTCGTTTAAATCACCTTTGACAACTTCTACATCCAGTCCTTGAAGATTTCCCAAGTTACTGTTCGGACGCACCAGCGCTTTCACAGAGTATCCCTCTTCTAACAGCAACCGCAGCAAATTTGCACCAACAAAACCCGTACCACCTGTAACAAAAACACTCTTTGAATTTAGATTTTGCATTTTTAACCGCAGATGAACGCAGATGAACGCGGATAGTTCTATAAATTACTTATATTCTTATTCTTTGCGCCTTAGCGCCTTTGCGTGAGGCTGATTCATATTAAGATTTTTTGCGTGGATAGTTCTATAAATTACTTATATTCTTATTCTTTGCGCCTTAGCGCCTTTGCGTGAGGCTGATTCATATTAAGATTTTTTGCGTGGAAACAAATCATCCATCAGAGTGTAAAGCACCGGCACAACAATCAAACTTAATACAGTAGAACTAATTAACCCCCCAGCGATCGCAACAGCCATTGGCGATCGCAATTCTGAACCTGCACCCAATCCTAAAGCGATCGGTACCATCCCTAAAATTGTCGCCGCAGTGGTCATCATAATTGGTCGCAGGCGCACGGGTCCTGCTTTGAGGATTGCGGCTGTGCGGTTTAAGCCGGTGTCGCGCAATTGGTTAATATAATCTACAATCAGAATGGCATTTTTATTGCTGATTCCCAGCAAAAAGACAAAGCCGATTAGCGAAATCATCCCAAAATCGCTTTTAGTTATCAGTAACGCCAATAAAGCACCGACAATCGCTAAAGGCAAAGAAACGCCAATTACTAACGGATCTACCCAGCCTTTAAACAGCCAAATCAATACCGCGATAATGCACAACGCTGACAAACCCAAAGTTGTGCCGAAACTGCTAATAACTGTGTTAACGCTGGCAGAATCTCCTCCCAAATCTAAAGTAACACCTGGAGGAATCACCGATTTAGCTGTTGCTACTAATTTATCAGTTGCATCACCCAAAGATAATTCTTTACCCAGATTCGCACTGATATAAGTTACCCGCTGATTATTCAAACGCTCAATTTGAAAGATTGTATCCTGGGTTGTTTCACCTGTTACTGTGACATCTGCAAATCCCGGTATTTTCACTATCTTGTCTTTAATCGCTTTTGCGGCTGTATTCAAAGCTTTCAAATCATTGCCTTGCAATGCGACTTGTAGCGGTTTTTGACCACCACTATCGACAAATGGAATATCTTCCACGCTGGTAGTCACGCCGGCAAGATTTGGCAAAGAGGTACGAAATTGCTCTTGCAATTCTAAAGTGGCGATCGCACGCTTATCTTTTAGTTTAATATAAAGTGTACCTTTATTCGGCTCACCTTCGCGAGAACCGACGGTAGTAAATACCGTTTCCACTGCTGGGGATTTTCTGACTACTTCTTCTAGTTTCTTGGCAACTTCGAGAGAATCATTTAAAGGGTTGGAAATTGCCGATCGCGAATCAAAAACTGGAGATTGTTCTTCACCTAACAAGCTTCCTAACAGTTCGTTTCCTTGCTTTTCTAATTCCGATACATTTGGCAAAGGAGCGGTATAAACAATATTAAACTCACCGCGATCTAGTTTAGGAATAAATCCTTTGGGAATCAGGGGAATCAACGCAATCCCTGCAATCAAGCTGAGTGCAGCTAAACCCATAACAATCCGGCGATGGTTTAAAGACCAACCAAGTAAATCGCGGTACAATCGGTTAAAACTTGCACCGATGTTGCTAGTTTGCCGAGGAGGACGCGAAAATGTCGGTTTTAGCCAGTAAAGAGCCAAAACTGGGGATAAAGTACGCGCTACCAGCAAAGAAGTTAGCATTGCTGCGGAAACAGTGATACCAAAAGGTTTGAAAAATTGACCGATCGCTCCACCCATCAAACCTATTGGCAGAAAAACTGCTACAGCTGTAAAGGTGGCAGCGGTGACTGTCAAACCAATTTCATTTGTAGCTAAAAGTGCTGCTTGACGAGGACTTTCACCATCTTGGATGTGTCGCATGATGTTTTCTACATCAACGATCGCATCATCAACTATACTACCAATTACCAAAGCTAAAGCTAACAGCGTAATCGTCTCTAAATTAAAGCCAAACAAAGCCATGACAATAAACGTTCCCAACATAGAAACGGGAATCGCTAATGCGGATATGAAGGTAGCTTGCCAATTCCATAAAAAAGGAAATATGACAACTACCGATAGAGCGATCGCTTCAATTAACGCATCTATTGTTGATTGGGTAGCATTGCGGATATACTCTGCTTGGGTGGCTGCTAAGGTAAGTTTGACATCTTTGAGAGTTGATTGCAGTTTTTGGACTTCTTTTTCTACAAGACTTACAACTTCTAAAGTGTTGGCATCACCGCGTTTGATGACTTGAAATGCTAAAGCGTCTTTACCATTAAATCTAACTAATGTCGCTCCAAGTGTTGGTATAGATGCTTCTGGAGTAACATCGACAGGTGCGCCTAATAAAGAGACTTTTAAGACTCCTGGGAGATTAGCGATCGCACTCACAATCTGCTCTTTAGTAAGTTTAGCTAAATCCGTCAAATTGCGATCGTCACTTTCAACAGCATAACTAATCGCTGCCGACTCATTCAAATTTAAAGGAATAACTTTATAACTTGCTCCCTCAGTCAGACTTACTTGCTTGAGTCTAGTTTCGACTTCGTTCGTCGATTTTTCCAAATTCGTACCGACATCAAAAGACAAGCTCACCACACTTTGACCAGGATATGACGATGAGCGAATATCATCAAGTCCGGGAAGCTCACGCAAACGCATTTCCAGAGGTTGAGTTAACTTAGCTTCGGTATCCAAAGCCGTTGTTAGCGGTGCAGAAGCATTCACCACAACCACCGGAAAAGTAACATCAGGAAACAAAGCATATTTGAGAGAACTGAAAGCCAAAAGTCCAGCTACCGTCACCGCAATCCAAAACGAGAGCGTCACCCACGAAAATTGAATCGCTAACTTAGAAATATTAAACCGCTCTCGTGCGGATTTTGAGTTATTAGGCTTCACCATCTGGGAAAATCATCATGCGGGCGAATTATTAGTCATGGTACATTAATCATCTCAGGAATGCGAATTTAGCTTATCCGCGATTGGGGATAAGCTATTCAAAATTAGGGATTAGTAGTTGAAAATTATTTTCCCATGCTCAATGCCCCATGCCCAATGCCCAATGACCCATTTCCCATAATTCTGGTTCCTCAAGGAGCAGAGTATAAGGCTGTGTGTCGTGGTTTAACCTCGAAACAAAGTGTAATACCGATTCCTGTGGGTAGTCAGGCTGTAAGCAGATATTTGCAAACTTGTCAAGATAAATTGTGGAATCCCCAGGCAAAAGTTCTGGTGATGGGTTTATGTGGCAGCTTGCGCGATCGCTTCCAAGTAGGCGATATTGTGTTATATGAAGAATGTGTATATGAAACGAAAGTGCAGCAGTGCGATCGCGAATTCACAGCAGAACTTGACGCACATCTTCAAGATAAGGTTTCTTTGGTGAAGGGGTTAACAAGCGATCGCGTAATTTGTTCTGCTAAAGAAAAGCTGCATTTTAGCAAAATATCCGGTGCTGATGTTGTTGACATGGAAGGCTTTGCAGCTTTAGAGTTTTTTCAGCAAGCAGGTGTAGAAGTGGCAATGCTGCGAGTAGTCAGCGATGACTCTAAGCATGATATACCTGATTTAACATCAGCAATAAATTCTGATGGTTCGCTTCAACCTTTGCCTTTAGCTATAAGCATGATTCGTCAACCTATCGCTGCTACTCGCTTAATTAAAGGTTCCCTGCGAGGTTTAAAAGTATTGGAAGAAGTTACAGCATTTCTCTTTCCCAAACATAATGTATAAATAAATATCCGCGTGTATCCGCTACAGGGTGCGGTTAAAAATCAAAAAAGAGTCTTTGAACCTCATTAATGAGTCTTTGAACCTCATTAAAGAGTCTTTTAACCTCATTAATGAGTCTTTTAACCTCATTAATGAGTATCAGAACCTCATTAAAGAGTCTTTTAACCTCATTAATGAGTCTTTGAACCTCATTAATGAGTATCAGAACCTCATTAAAGAGTCTTTGAACCTCTTTAATGAGTATCAGAACCTCATTAAAGAGTATCAGAACCTCATTAAAGAGTATCAGAACCTCATTAAAGAGTCTTTGAGGGAGATTCATCAGTCTTTGAGATAGATTCATCAGTCTTTAAGGGAGATTCATCAGTCTTTAAGGGAGATTCATCAGTCTTTGAGATAGATTCATCAGTCTTTGAGATAGATTCATCAGTAGGGTGCGTTACGGCGTTTTGCCTAACGCACCGCGATATAATAAACAAAGGAAGTTAACGCGCTCGTGTACGGCATCCTAGTTCTTTGTTAAATAATCTGTTTCACAACCAAAAGAAAGCGTTCCATATCAGCATAAGTAATCGCTCCCATTGTCGAGACTCGAAAGATAGATTTTGCTAAATCCCCTTGTCCAGAATAAATCACATAGCCTTGTGCTTTCAATTTGTCGTGAAACTCTTCATAACTAAAGCCCTCTGGGAGATAATAAGCATTTAGCACGACGGATGAATTTTCTGGAGGAAGCAACGGTTGAATTCCCATTTCTGCTAAACCGTTTCTTACCAAGTTGGCGAGTTTGGTATAATGTGCATGTCTTGCACGCCAACCTCCTGCATCATCCATTTCTTGCAAAGCTTCGGCTAAAGCGTAAAATGTCTGTACTGATTGAGTGAAAGGAGTACCCCCACAATCTTGCTGCTGACAATAAGTAGCCAAATCTAAATATAAAGTGCGCTGAATTGTGTCTGCTGTTAACGCATCCCGTCGCACGATGACAAAAGCGGTTCCGGGAACACCATGCAAACATTTATTTGCTGTGGCAGCACAAGCAGTGATTCCCCAATCGGCAAAGTTGATTTCTTCAGCCCCGAAACTGCTAACCGCATCTACCAAAAGTTGGATGTTGCGTTGCTGACAAATTGCCGCAAGTTCAGCCAAGTTATTCAAGCGACCGGTTGTAGTTTCGTGATGGACGACAGCGAGGTGGGTTACATCGTCAGTTTCATTTAAAAGTGCTAGCAAAGCTTTGATGTCTATTTCACCACCCCAAGGATGCTGGAGTCTGGTGTAATTAATCCTGTAGATTTTGGCAATTTTGGCGATTCGTTCCCCATAAACGCCGTTTTCAATCACCAGTAGCTTGCCGTTTTCTGGTACTAAACTTGTTATCATCGCTTCCATCGCTGCTGTACCGGAACCGGTAAGCAAAACTGCGGCAAAGCGATCGCCTCCCAACTGATAAACTTGAAGTAATTGTTCGCGGATTCTGCTTTGAAGTTGGGAAAATTCAACTTCACGGTGACACAAATCAGGACGCAACAGCGCATTTCTGACGCGATCGCTAAGATTAACCGGACCCGGATTGAGTAAAATCATTACTGGGGAGTGGGGAGTGGGGAGTTGGGAGTGCGTCTATTTAGAATTAATATGACTCATAAAGCGTTGTAAAACAGCTTCGGGAGATAAATTAGGTCTGGGTAAGTCTTTGAGGGTTCCCGAACGAATTTTCAAATGTGCGAATTTTGGTCTAGTGTTGCTATCTGAGGCAAATAAAGCATCTAAAAGCTTCATGTCGTCTCCTGCGAATGCGATACCATAACCGCACGCTTCGGCAATTTTGGCAAAAGAGACATTAGCAGAAACGGTGGCTTGTGCGCCGGTAGAATCGTGTGCTTCATTATCTAAAAGGATATGAATTAAGTTAGAATTGCCATAAGCGCCGATGGTAGCAAAATTACCCATCCGCATCAGTGCTGCACCATCGCCATCAATCACTACTACCTTTAAATCGGGACGTGCTAAAGAAAGCCCTAAACCCAGTGATGAAGCACATCCCATCGAACCAACCATATAGAGATGATTTGCTCTGTCACTATTTGCAAAGAGTTCCCGTCCGGTGAATCCGGTAGTCGCTATTACTACAGTATTTTTTTCCTCAGTAAGTTCCACAATGCGAGTTAGTGCTTGATAGCGAGAGACACGTTGTTGATTGTCTGCAAAAAAGCTTTTGATAATGCGATCGCTATCTCCCCGATGAGGAATAGAAGAACGAGTCAACGCTGATGGTGCTATTGTTCCCTTACGCATAATTAAAGCGTAAGGTCGGCGTTGTTGTTTCATGTAAGTTGTAGCGCGTTGCAGCACAGATTCTATTTCCGCTGCTGCGGTGGGGAAAAATTCCCAAGGTACAGAGATTGTTTCTAACAATTTATCTGTAATTTGCCCCATGAGTTCATGTTGTGGTTCATCATGTAGTAGGCGATCGCCTCGCAGCGTACAAATTAGCAGCAGCGGAATCCGAAAAATATAAGCTAAAGAAGTTAGCGGATTAATTGCATTACCCAAACCGGAATTTTGCATCATAACTACAGCAGGTTTCCCAGCAATTGCTGCACCCGCTGCTGTCGCTAAAGCATCACCCTCATTAGCTGAAGAAATATAAGTAAGTTTCTCGTCGTTGATAACGTAATTAATAAAAGGAGTCAGAAAAGAACAGGGTACACCAGCGTACCATTCAAAGCCGATATTGCGGGCAGCTTCGACAAATTCCTCAGCTTGAATCATCATTAAAAAGTTAAAGGTTAGGAATTATATCATTGACGACAAATCACAATTGTAGGGACGTTCCAATGGAACGTCTCTACTTCATTGTTTTAATTGAAAAGCCAAATCGAGGTCATCCAAAGAATTAACATCTAGCCAATTACCACGAATATAAAGAACCTTAATCGGTTTAGCCTGCCCAATTAAATAATTGCATAATTCTGGCATCCCCATACAATTAAAATCTGGTTGCTTTTGCAACTCATTTAGTGCTTCACTCACCCATTGTTTACCTTGAGCGCGTAAGCGTAACATCCCAATCCATCTTCCACTCTTATTTTTTAATTCAGTTTGTCTTGCTTTAGAGATATGTAAAAGGTTGACATCTTGTCCAAAGATAGAAAGGTCGTCTGCAATTGAGCAATAAGCATAATCAGGAGAACCGCTAACCGATTTATTATTCATCACAGAATCGACTACAGCAACAATTTCTCCCGGACAATCTAAGAGGATGTTTGAAAAGTAGGGGTCTATTGTAAGAAAGCTCACAAGGTTTATGCTGAAATTTGTAGACATCAGCACCTTATGAGCGAATGACTAAAGCATATCCTAATGATCTAACGTGGGAG
>JAESGF010000161.1_pt1 | contig 49736 bp, 46 predicted proteins | sample 9269621 | NCBI WGS metagenome assembly JAESGF01 (sample SAMN14515066, study PRJNA621663) | algae metagenome | isolation source: Tolypothrix carrinoi HA7290-LM1 and co-occurring heterotrophs from dry rock... | place: USA: Makauwahi cave, Kauai, Hawaii | collected 2011-01-06
GAGTGAAAAATCAACCCTGAAAGCTATCGCAAAGTGCAAAATTCCAGATTCCAATTTTACGACCCAAATAGACCTTGCGATCGCAGCTTAATTTCCGCACCTTTTTTATGGTGACCTGTACTTAGCATTGGTGGGGGGTGATATCAACTTAGAAGGGGCAACGCTTAAAACTGCTGGCGGACACATAGAATTGGGCAGTGTAGGGGATAACAGTTTAGTAAGTCTCACCCCCATCAATAAAGGTTTTGCCTTGGGCTATGATGGTGTGCAAAACTTCGGAAACATTAAACTATCGCAACAAGCGGCAGTTGATGCTAGTGGTCCGAGCGGTGGTGGTATACAGGTAAGAGGCAAGCGTATCACCCTCACCGATGGTTCCCAAATAGAGGCAAGTACTCTGGGAGCGGACAAAGGCGGATCTTTGGTTGTGAATGCTACTGAGTCGGTAGAGGTAAGTGGTACCACCGCCAACCAGCACTTTCCTAGTGGCTTTTATGTTGAAGCTTACCCAGGCGCAACCGGAGAAGCGGGAGAGTTGCGGATAAACACTGGTGAATTACTGATTAAGAATGGGGGACAGGCTAATACAATTACTTTTGGTCCGGGTAAGGGCGGGAGTTTGACTGTCAATGCTAAGAGAGTGCAACTGATTGGTCGCTCCGATAATGGTAAGTTTCCCAGCGGCTTGTTGGCTTCTAGTGAACCACCCCCATCAGGTCAAGTCCCAACAGGGGATGCGGGAAAGGTGACGATTACTACTGATGAATTGCTGATTCAGGATGGAGCAGAAGTTAGTGCTGCCACATGGGGTGCTGGCAAGGGAGGGAGTTTGACTGTCAACGCCAAGAGAGTGCAATTGATTGGTCTTGGTAGTCCTCTTGGTACCGGTAACTGCCCCGCGAATCCTTTCTGTCCTAGCGGCTTGTTTACTTATGCTCGAAGAAATACAACAGGGGATGCGGGAGACCTGACGATTCACACCGAGCAATTGCTTGTTCGGGATGGAGCACACATCAGTGTTTACACTTCTGGTGCAGGTAAGGGCGGGAGTTTGACTGTCAAGGCCAAGAGAGTGCAACTGATTGGTAATCGTACTTGCGACAGTCTTTACTGTCTTAGCGGCTTGTTTGCTTATACTGGACAATACGGGACAGGAGATGCAGGAGAAGTACTGATTAAGACTGGCGAATTACTTATTCAGGATGGAGCAGTGGTGAATGCTAGCACATCTAATAGAGGCAAGGGTGGGAATTTGACTGTCAACGCCGAGAGAGTACAATTGATTGGTATCTCCCCCCCTATTCAGTTCGACGACGTAGTAGGACTGATAGGTATGTTGCCCAATGATATAATTCCCAGCTCCTTGTTTACTAGTAATGTATCAAATAATGTATCAAGCGCAACAGGGAATGCGGGAAACCTGACGATTAACACTGGTCAATTGCTTGTTCAGGATGGAGCTGCAATCTCTGTGATGGCTTTTGGAGAAGGAAATGCAGGTAATTTAATTATCAATGCTCGCTCTATCCTTTTAGACAAAGGTACTCTGATCGCTAACACTCGCAGCAATAGCACTGACCCAAATAAAGAGCAAGCTACTATCACCTTGCGTTCCAGAGATTTAATATTGCGTCGCGGTAGCAACATCACCACCGAAGCCAAACGCACAGCTACGGGTGGTAATATCACTATTGACACTGGTATCCTCGCTGCTTCTGAAAATAGCGATATCAGCGCGAATGCCGAAGCTTCCGGGGGTCGGATTAAAATTGATGCTCAAGGTATCTTTGGGACACAATTCCGGAATAAAAATACTCCAGAAAGTGACATTACTGCTACGTCAGCACTTGGACCAGAGTTTAGTGGCACCGTGAATATTAATGCACCAGATGTTGACCTCAGCCGTGGCTTAATCAACTTACCATCAGTCCCAATTGACACTGAACTTGCCCAAGGCTGCAACTCCCCCAACTATGCCCAAAGCAGTTTCATCATCACCGGACGCGGCGGCTTACCCCCCAATCCCAAAGACATTCTTACACCTGACGCTGTGCAGGTAGATTGGGTAACTCTCAACCCGGAATTAGATAAAAACTCAAGTACAAATATTTCCACCAATCCAAATACTACCACACCAGCCCCAATAGTTGAAGCGACTGGCTGGGTATTCGGTCCCAAAGGCGAAGTCATCTTTACAGCCCAAGTCCCAACACAACACCAGAATTCTTGGCAAACACCATCAAAGTGCCATGAAAAGTAATACGCGCTTTGCATTCATGACTTCCACCTCACCCCCTGCCCCTCTCCTTAATAAGGAGAGGGGAGCAGTCAACGGCGGGGTGAGGTTTTTGAACACAACTCGGTATAAATTTCCAAACAAGCTGGCAACGTACTGCTTACATATAAGTATAGTTGCATTGCTGAACATCACTCATTCACGCCTTTTAGCACAAGTTGTGACTCGAGCACAACTACCAAATGGCAATTCTTTCCAAAGTCAACAACTCCCTCCGCCGCAGGATGTGCAACCACGCCCATCTTCTCCAGTTCCCACACCCAAACCGCCACAGCCACTCCCTCCACCCGAAAACTTACTTCCTCCCTCTCGTCCAACTCCCACACCAAGTGAACCAATTCCTGGCAAGTTTCCTGAAACTATCATCGTTGAACGCTTTGAAGTTATTGGCAGTACCGTATTCAGCCCCGAAGAGTTAGCTCTTGTACTCGCTCCCTTTACCAACAGACCTATCTCACTGACTGAAGTGTTTCAAGCTCGTACCGCCATCACAGAGTTATACATCAAAAAAGGTTACATCACTTCTGGAGCATATATCCCTGCTCAAACAATGCAGTCCGGTGTTGTCAAAATCCAGGTAGTCGAGGGTAAATTGGAAGACATCCAAGTCACAGGTATCAGGCGACTAAGACGCAATTATGTACGCAGTCGCCTAGCAAGAGCCACCTCGCCGCCTCTCAATAGAGAGCGCTTGCTCGAAGCCTTGCAACTGCTGCAACTTAACCCTTTGATTCAAAACCTGTCTGCTGAACTCACCGCAGGAACACGTCCCGCTACAACCATACTACAAGTCCAGATACAAGAAGCACAAACCTTTAGTACGCAAATCGTTTTGGATAATAGGCGATCGCCCAGTGTTGGTAACTTCCGCCGTCGATTACAAGTTAACCAAGCTAATTTACTTGGATTTGGAGATGGTCTGAGTTTAGCATACACCAACACCGATGGCAGCAACGCCTTTGATGCTAACTACACATTTCCCGTCAATCCCCAAAATGGCACTCTCTCTTTTTACTACGGTACAACATCCAGCGAAATCATTGAACGTTTTTTCAATTCCCTAGATATACAATCAGCTTCCCGCTACTACGAACTCACATTCCGCCAGCCAGTCATCCAAACTCCTACGCAAGAATTTGCTCTTGGCTTTACCGCCTCTCGACGAGAAAGTGAGGCTTCATATAATCCTGGAGAGATTGGAAGAATTGGCTTTCCTTCCATTGGCGCTGATGAAGAGGGACGCACTCGGGTATCTGCGTTACGATTTTTTCAAGAATGGACTGCTCGCAACAGCCGTGAAGTTATCGCCGCTCGCTCTCAATTTAACATTGGATTGGGTGCATTAGGTGCGACAATTAATAGTAACCTTCCCGATAGCCGCTTTTTCTCATGGCAAGGACAAGCTCAGTGGGTACGTCTTTTGGCTCCTGACACCGTACTGTTACTTCGTGCAGATATGCAACTGGCATCAACAGCACTTCTACCTTTAGAGCAGATTGGTTTAGGTGGGTTGGATAGTGTTCGCGGCTACCGTCAAGATTTCTTACTTACAGATAATGGTGCTTTTGCTTCTGCTGAAGTTCAAGTCCCAATTCTGCGCGTACGCGAGATAAATGGCGTTTTACAAATCATCCCCTTTGTTGATTTCGGTGTTGGCTGGAACAGTTCAGATACAGACAATCCAAACCCTAACACTTTAGCATCCGCCGGTCTTGGTTTACGCTGGTCACAGAGCGATCGCTTTACTGCTCGTCTTGACTGGGGTATTCCTTTAATATCTGTTGATTCAAGGGAAAGAACATGGCAAGAAAACGGTCTGTATTTTTCCATACAATACAACCCTTTCTGATATTTGGGCGATCGCGTAGAAAGTGGCTGACTGAAAAAAGGCAGAGGGCAGAGGGCAGAGGAGCCAGTGCGGTGGACGGGTTCCCCGGCATAAAGGAGCCAGTGCGGTCTTGGTGTCAGACCAAGTGGAGCACCTGGCATCACCTGGCGTGGCAGAAGGGAAAAGAGTTGTTCCCTCTGCTATCAGGTTGCAAGCCCCTAAATTTATTTATGGAGAAGGGAAAAGATTTGTTCCAAGATTGCTTGCAACGAGCGAACTTGCGTGTCCTTGTATCAAATCCTTACATTTATGTAAGGGGTTTCCTTCTGTCTCCAGCAAAGCTGCCTTCTGCCTTGCCCCGAAGGGGCTTGACTCAGGGTGTATTGGCGCTGCTGACTGCGTTTCTCTGCACAGTACTTTCACCAGTTTTTGCCACCGTACTGGCTGTTAATTCTACTACCCAGACTCCACAAAGTAACACGGCTCAAAGCGAAAACTCTGTGCAAATTGGCAAAGCACTGTATGAGGCTGGAAGATTTGCTGAAGCAGTCAAGGTTTTGGAACAAGCAGCAGCAGCCTTTAAAGCCAGTGGGGATAAACTCAATCAAGCTATGACTTTGAGCAATCTTTCTCTAGTTTATCAGCAACTCGGACAGTGGACTCAAGCTGAAGGTGCAATTACCCAAAGTCTGAACCTCTTAAAAAATGGCGACAACTCAAAACAGCGTTTTGCAATTTTCGCCCAGGCTCTAGATGTCCAAGGGCGGTTACAATTGGCACGAGGACAAACTCAAGCTGCACTTTCTACATGGCAAGAAGCCGCAAAAATTTATAAGCAAATAGGCGATTCGGCGACATTAACCCGGAACCGCATTAATACTGCTCAAGCGATGCAAGCTTTGGGGTTTTACCGTCAGGCGAGCAAGACTTTAACTGAGGTTCAGCAATCTCTGACAAAGCTTCCAGACTCTCCACTTAAAGCGACAGGATTGCGTAGTCTCGGCAATATCCTGCGAGTTGTTGGTGATTTAAACACCTCTAGAGAAGTCTTGAAGGAAAGTTTAGCAGTAGCGCAGCGAGTGCAATCTCCAATCGCTATCGGTGAGACTTTGCTCAGTTACGGTAACACGGCTCTCGCTCAGGGGAAAACTCAACTTACTCTGGGTAACACAACCCAAGCTGAAAAAGAAACTCAAGCAGCATTAAAATACTACCAACAAGCTGCCCTTGTCGCACAACCCACCACGCGCATCCAGGCACAGCTCAATCAACTTAGCCTACTTCTGGAAAAGGAGCAATTTCCTGCTGCATTGGCTTTAGCATCTCAAATTCAACCAGAAATAAGTAAGTTGCCCACCAGCAGAACGTCAATATATGCCCAGATTAACTATGCCCAAAGTATAACACAATTAAGACAGAAAACTACCACAGATAGTCCTTCATGGCTGGATATTGCTCAGATGTTGTCGGGTGCTGTTCAGCAGGCGCAAAGCTTAAAAGACCAACGAGCAGAATCTTATGCCCTGGGTACTTTAGGCGGGTTGTATGAAAAAACAGGGCAATTCTCTGAAGCACAAAACCTTACCAAGCAAGCACTGATCATAGCTCAAACTCTTGAACCTGAGGACATTGCTTATCAGTGGCAATGGCAGTTGGGACGTTTGCTAAAAGCCAAGGGAGATATTCCAGGAGCAACTGCTGCATACGATTCAGCATTCAAAACCCTTGAGTCCCTGCGTCGAGATTTAGTCGCCATGAATCCGGAAATTCAGTTTTCCTTCCGCGAGAGTGTGGAACCTGTCTATCGGGAGTTGGTTGATTTGCGGTTGCAAAGCTTGGGTAACGCTGAAACTATGCAATACAATCTTACGCAAGCCCGTAATGTGATTGAATCGCTCCAGCAAGCGGAACTGAACAACTTCTTCCGCTCACCCTGTGTGGAACCGAGGGTAGCAATTGACACTGCGCTTGGGCAGGACAAAAAAGCAGCAATTATATATCCAATTATTTTACCAGATCGCATTGAGGTTATTCTCACGTTGCCTGGACAAAAGGAACTTCGCAAATATACAACGGCTATACCCAAGGATAAAGTAGAAAGCACTGTCGCTTCCCTGCGGAAAGACCTACTGCAAGTCGAACAGACTTTTCAGGTTCAGAAGCAGTCTCAGGAAATATATGAGTGGTTAATCCGACCGATGGAAGCAGACTTTACTAAAAATGAGATAAAAACCTTAGTGTTTATACTGAATAGTGAATTGCAGAATATCCCGATGGGGGTTCTCTACGATAAACAGCAACAGAAATATTTGATAGAGAAATATGCTTTAGCTCTCACCCCTGGGTTGCAACTTTTTGATCCCAAACCTTTACAAAAGGTACAGTTAAATGCTTTAACTGCTGGAGTAGGCGAAAAACGCTTTGGGTTTTCTGCATTGCAAAATGTGCCACGGGAATTGAAAGAAATCAAGTCTGAGGTACCCAGGAGTGAAGAACTGTTGAATCAGCAGTTTACTGAAAACAACTTGCAAAAGAGACTGCAATCAAATTCTTTCTCGGTAGTTCATTTGGCGACTCACGGCGAGTTTAGTTCCGACCCAGAAAAAACTTTTATTCTTGCTTGGGATAAACTGTTAAAGGTAAAGGATTTTGATAGTTTACTGCGAGTGAGTGAATCTAGCAGGTCTAGCAACATTGAATTACTCGTCCTGAGTGCTTGCAAAACTGCGCTGGGAGACAAGCGAGCAGCGTTGGGATTAGCTGGAGTGGCTGTGCGAGCGGGCGCACGCAGTACACTGGCTTCTTTATGGTCAGTAGATGACCAGTCTACCGCAGATTTGATGAGTGAGTTTTACCGACAGTTAAATAATGGGGCGAGTAAAGCCGAAGCACTCCAGCGTGCTCAACTTGCGGTTTTTGCAAAGGATAATAATCCTTATTTTTGGGCACCTTATGTGCTGTTGGGAAATTGGTTGTAAGGGTCGCAATAGAGAAACCAAACGTTGTGTAAACAAGTGTCTATCATTAAAAAAATAACCAATTCCTAGGGATGAGGAAAAACTTCCGCAATGCAGTATCAAGTCTTTATCCAAAGTCAATCAGAACAGAGCTTTATTGCATCTGTTGTGGGGATGCCTAATTTAACCGTTGAGGGTAGGACAGAAAAAGAGGCGATCGCTCTCGCAAAGGCTGCCTTAGAATCACAATTGGCAACAGGGAAATTTGTGACCATTGAGGTAAATCCAATCTTACAACCTATTCGGACTGTACCCCAAATGAAGTATGCAGGGATATTCGCAGACGATCCAACGTTTGATGATTTTATGGAGAAACTGGCTGTAATCCGCAAACAAGCTAATGCTGTAGAAGACGGGTGATGGCAACCTACATTTTAGATACTGACCACCTTAGTTTCTACGGACGCAATCACCCAACAGTCGTAGCACGGTTGCAGGCAATTCAGGTGCAATTGACGACAACTGCGATCAATGTTGAAGAACAGTTACGGGGTCGTTTAGCACAAATTGCTGAAGCTAGGGATGGAGCGACATTATCGAGTGCTTATCAGCGACTAGTAGAAACAGTCATGATGCTGTCAGAGTTTGATGTTCTTCAGTACGATACAAAATCCCGTGAAATTTATCAAGAACTTAAAGGGCGGCGCATTCGTGTTGGTACTCAAGATTTACGAATCGCCTCTATCACCCTTGCTTACAAAGGAATACTCTTAACAAGAAACCTGCAAGACTTTGAAAAAGTTCCAGGACTATCCATCTAAGACTGGTCAATCTTGGGCTAACTCAGTATCAACTGGTGCAGTTGGCAAGTTGATTTACGCCACTGTTGAGGTCGATTTTAGCGGCTCCATCTTGAACGAGGTTATGAATTATATTTATCTAAAATCTAGGTATGGCACTTAGCTGGTGTTTGCCAAGAACTGCGAGGCGTGGTGGTGGGTGCCGAGGCTGTGAAAACTACCTCGCCTTTGGCGTTGAACACCCACCCAGTCGCTTCAACTATGGGTTCTGGCGTGGGGTTTGTTGGTGTGGAAACAGATGGACTCTTGCGGTTGTCAGTGTTTGGGTTGAGAGTCACCCAATCTACTTGAACGGCGTCCGGTGTGAGAATGTCCTTGGGGTTGGGGGGTAAGCCGCCGCGTCCGGTGATAATGAAACTGCTTTTCGCGTAGTTGGGGGAGTTGCAACCTTGGGCAAGTTTGGTGTCAACTGGGACTGATGGCAAGTTGATTAAGCCACTGTTGGGGTCGATTTCGGGTGTGTTGAGTTCTACAGTGCCGTTTACGCCAAATTCTGAACTCGCTGTGATGTCGCTTGTTTGTGGGTTTTGTTTTTCTCGAAATTGAGTGCCATAGATACCAAAAGCGTTGATTTGGACTCTACCGCCTTTGCCAGTGAAGGCATTGGCGGTGATATCGCTGTTTTCCGAAGGGGCAGCGACGATGAAGCCCGACGGGGTATTGATGGTGATGTTACCGCCATCGCCACCCTGCTGTGCCGTGCCTGCTGTGGTGGAAATTTCACTGCCACGGCGCATCAGCAATAAGTCTGCAACGTTCAACTTGAGGTTACCGCCATTGCCAGAGAGAGTCTGTGCTGTAATCTCACCGTTGTCGAGGCGCACGGAATTAGCAGTGATGCTGAGGTTGCCTGCCACACCTTTTCCACTGCTGCTGGCACTAACAACTGCCCCATCCTGAATGAGTAACTCACCAATGTTAATTGTTAAGTCTCCCGCATTGCTGATTGTACCTGGGTCAGCTTGAGTAAACAAGCCGCTGCGAACCCGACCATCGGCGGAGCGACCAATTAGTTGTGCCTTGTCAGCTATGACGGTCAAATTCCCGCCCTTGCCACCACCAAATGTGCCAGCACTTACTTGAGCCCTATCCTGAATGAGCAGCTCACGGGTATTAATGGTCAAGTCTCCCGCATCTCCAGTTGCGTCTTTGTTAACGCTAGAAAACAAGCCGCTGGGAATCTGACCATTGGTGGAAGCACCAATTAGTTGCACTTTATCGGCTGTGACGGTTAAATTCCCACCCTTGCCACTACTAAATGTACCAGTATTTACCTGTGCCCCATCCTGGATAAACAATTCACGGGTGTTAACTGTCAGGTCTCCCGCATCCCCTGATGAGCCTGAGTTAGCTTGAGCAAACAAGCCACTGGAATACATTTTATTGGCGGTGGTACCAATTAGTTGCACTTTATCGGCTGTGACGGTCAAATTCCCGCCCTTGCCACCACCAAATGTGCCAGTAACTACCTGTGCCCCACCCTGAATGAGCAACTCACGGGTGTTAATTGTCAAGTCTCCCGCATCTCCAGTTGCGCCTTGGTTAACGCTAGAAAACAAGCCGCTGGAAAACTGACCACCGGCAGATTCACCAATTAGCTCCACCAATTCAGTAGCCTTCACAACCATTACTCCGCCTTTGTCCGCCCCCAGAGTACTTGTCTCTATCAGAGAGCCATTGCTCAGGGTGATTCTCCTGCCTACTACTTGTATATCACCACCACCTGCGCCTCTGGCATCTACCACCGCTTGTTGGGATAGTTGAACGTTCCCAAAGTTTTGCACGCCATCATAGCCCAAAGCAAAACCTTTGTTGATGGCGGTGAGGCTGACTAGACCTTCTCCTGCAACACTGCCCAATTCTATCCTTCCGCCAGCTGTCTTGAGCGTTGCTCTCTGTAAGCTGACATCACCCCCCACCAACGCTAAAGTTTGATTGGATGGCACCCGTAGTTGAGTTGTTGCCCTGATTCCTTGACCATCGCCCTGCACCTGAATCGAACCAGGATTTGCCCCATATTGCAAGCCAATAGGAACACTCACGGTCAACAACGGTTTTGTTTGAGGAGCCAAAGCACTAAACTCTGTACCATCTGGAAACTTCAGACTACTGGCAGTACTCGCTATAAACGAACCCCTGACATCCAAACTGGCATTTTTCCCAAAAATAATCCCATTCGGATTAATCACAAACAAGTTAGCATTACCCAAAACACCAAGTTTCCCAAAAATCCTAGATGCATCACTCCCTGTCACCCGACTCAGAATATTCTCAATTCCAGATGGATTTGCAAAATACGCCTCTCGTCCTTCACCGATATGAAATTGCGAAAAACTGTGAAACAGATTAGCTCCGCGAATTGCTCCACCATCAATTTTGTCAGCTTGCGGGTTTATTGGTGTTACCACAGAACTTTCTGCTCCCAGTGTACCATCCGCTACGGGCTTAAGTTCTTGAGCAAGAGTGGAACTTGCAGAGAATGCAACTGTCTGTAACATGGCTGCGGCGATTGGGCACAGCTTAGCGCCCTTACGGGCGATCGCACACAAGGGAGCCATCTCTAATCTCAATAAGAATCTACACTTACTAGAATTTTTTGTTAACAAGTAGTTCTCCCTATCGCTGTGATCGCAGTTGCATTAGTCATCAGTGTAAACCACATTCAGTTGAATACTAATCTGCTTACTTCTCGGTTTCCGGTGTACGAGTTTTATGCAAAAACCCTTATTTCTTTACAAAACTTCATTCACCGCAGAAGAGGGAGCCGCAACAATTATTTCTCTAAACCATAACGTTCCACAATCGGTGCAGTAGCAAACTCTTCTAAACCCACAGCTTTTAACAAATCATTCCAATCCTGTGCAAGCACCGACGACCCTGAATTAGTACGACGCATATCAGCTAAATTAGTCAAGGCATCCTGCCAAATTTTATTAACAGCATAGGCAGTGTACTCTTTCGGTTTTGCCGCCTTTAACTGACTTTCAAGGTTCGGGGTGAGTGCGACTCTTTGCACCCATGCTTTAACGTAATAATAATCAGATGTGTTTTCCGGGTTGCCACAATAAACTTTGAAGTACCATTGATACTTATTGTCTTGCTTAAGGGCATATTGCGGACTTTGTGGCAGAGTCATGCCAATGATACCAGACCTATCAGGCAGCTTCAAAGATGTCTTGTAGATATTTTTGCCCTTTTCATCCTGAAATATAAACTCTCCAGAACGCAAGTTCGTGGGTAACTCAGGTAGATAAACCCAAAAGGTTGGATACTCAGAGACTGTCAATGTTAAGAAAGATATCGATTCATTGACAGTTTTCTCACCAGGCACCAAAGCAGTTACAGACTGTTTCACGTCTGGACAGCCGTTACGCCTTGCCCCTCCTTGACGGCGACCGACAGGTGCGCCGCTACGTGGAAAGTTCAATTTCTCAAGGCGGTTTTGTGTATTAACTTTAGGATTATTGACTGGTTGAGCAACTTGTGCTTTCACTTGTGTAGAGTAACTCGCAAGACAAAGGAGTATCACAGGGATAACGCCAGCAAGTTTCATAATTAAGTGTCCAAATGCCGATATGACTATATAACATCAAGACACAATACCTGTATTTCGGAATTTTATCCTCGTATTTTCCACACTACTACCGTAGCAGTTAATATTAATGTCAAAGCAGGCGGGACAAGTGGTATCCATCCAGCTTGTGTAAAGATGCCAAAACAAATTCCAAATAATATTAGTAGCGCTCCTGCTACTGCCAACCCTAGGTACATCGGCTTTGAGTACCGCCATGCTATCATTCCTCCCACCAAAGACCATATCCAAACCCACAGTACTTCCACCCACCAAGACCACCACCACAACAAAGGTCTACCATCCTCAACAGCACTGAGAATATGGCTTACCATATGCGCTTGCACGAACACTCCCGCTATTTTCTTTTGTATTTTCTTTTTATGAAAGGGAGTTTTCCAATAATCAGCATCACTTGGGGCTGTAACGCCAATAAGGACAATACGATTTTTTAATAACTCAGAGTTAATTTGGTTATTGTCATTAAGGATATCTCTAAGAGATACAGTCTCAGCAATATTTTCCTGAGTCCGCAGCGAACGATAATTCAGCAGCACTTGATATCCTGATGCATCCACTGCTTGGTAACCGCTAGTGTGCTCCTTTAATTGTTTAAACAAAACGTTGCCAATTTTTAAGTACCCTTGTTGAGTGATATCTGCTTTAATACCTTGGTCAAGCAAATAGTGACGTGCAAGCTGAAGGCTCAAAGCATTCTCTGCCGTACAAGGAGATTTTAGAGAAGGAGTTAAATACAATAATTGCCGACGTGGAACCTCATCGTCATCTACCACAAAATCACTAAAAGTCTGGCGTTTTGTTGGAACTTCGTAAGGGGGGTGAATACCATCTGGTGCGTTATCAAAATTAGCAGCAACTTTGCACACCGCAAAAATACGGTTATCCTGCTTTAAGCGAGTGATTAAATCTGCATAGTTAGGGTCTACAGAGAAATCACGATAAATATCTATACCGATAGTTGTTGGTTGATACTGCTCAAGTTTTTGCAGCAATTGAGTAAGTGCTTTATCTGAGAGCGATCCTGTCCTTTTCATCCCCTTCTGGTTCTGATAATGAATATCTGCTTCATCAACAGTAACTATCACTAGACGTGGATCTGCGCTTTCAATTGCTGGTCGTAGCTGCATAAGATGGTCGTAAGCTTGCAATTCCCACGGTTGTAGTATTCCGAAATAGCGCACTCCCATGACTATGCTTGTGACAAGTACACTCGCCATAAGCACGGTCAGAAAATGATATTTAGGATCGGTTTTTTGAGTGCTTAATTCTTGCCAAGTCAGCGCTCCAACTCTGGGATTTTGGATTAGGACTGGTAGCCAAGTTGCATTGGGAAATTTATCCTCCAAGCCTTGCAGCTTTTCCCTTGCTTCCCGTGAAGCCAAATATAAAGATTTACCACCCGAAAAAGCTTTTAGAAAATGCTTTAAAAATTCTTGTGCCACCTCATCCGTTACAGGTTCCCGCATAACAATCATTTGCGGGATATCTAAAGAAGCTAACTGCCGTGCTAATCCCAAACCATCACAGGAGTTAAAAATTGCTAGCTGTAAACCTTGTTCAATAGCTCTTTTTAAACCGTACTTTAATTCTTCAATTGCTAAACTATCTGTTTGATTGATATAAATACGACCAATATCATCAGCAGTTTCACTATGCCCCGCGAAAAAGAAAATATCCCACTGCTGCCAAAGATAATTGTTTAGTTCGTTACGTTGCGGTTCTACTAAAAAAGCTATTTCAGCATTTGGTAAATTTTCTAGCAACTTGCGGTCTAATTGAACATCAATTCCATTACTATTGCCCAGAATCGCCAAAACTCTTACTCTCGGTTTACGTGGTGGTTTTGGAGGTGTTTGTGACGCTGTTGTAGTTAAGGCAAATTCTGCTAACGAGTATCTATCAAAGAAATCCCACAAATGCCAGGGAATTCTCTGTAATTCCCGATTATCAGTGCGAATTAATACTCGAATAGCTTCGGTTCGTTTTAATTCTTCGCGTAATGTGTTGTTTATACAGCGAAATTCTTCCGAGTCAAGCCATCTTTGTAGGCAGTCAATTAATACTTTAGCTTTTTGGCGGCATTCTGAAATTCGCGTTGTGATAGAACCATCGTAAATAATTTCTTGTGGCTTGATGCGACTTGGCATCCCTAAACTGCGATACTTGTGTTGCCACTGGCACAGGTAGGTAGCCAAGTCGGGATATGGTGGTAATTTGCCTGAAATTTCTATTTCTGGGTGAACACAATCTGAGCCTATCTCTAGCGTCACCCGAAATCCCTGGTGTTCTAAATCACCATCAAACTTAAGAACAACTAACTTCGCCATAGACCCATTTGAAATTTGGGATTTTGGAGTATCAAAATAACACTACCAAATTGTGAAAGTTTTTTACCGAAGAAAGGCAGTCTTCTCAGAGGGCAGAGGAGCCAGTGCGGGGGTGAAGCAGCACTGCGGACGGGTTTTCCTTTCAGCGCAGTGCTGAAAGGGTTCCCCGGCATAAAGGAGCCAGTGCGGTGAGGCAGTACGGTGAGACCAGCCCCCATCGTGACGGAGACCGCCAAGACGGGGGACTGGCGAACCCGAAGGGTCTTGGTGTCGGACCTGCGTAGAGTAACTGCCGAACCCGTAAGGGTCTTGGTGTCGGACCTGCGTGGAGCATAGGAGCGTCACCTGACGTGGCAGAAGGAAGGAAAGCATAATTTTCAGCTTTATCACAAAATGCGCGTAAACTGGCGAAAAAACAAGGATTTCAGTTTTCGTGAACAAGGAGGCAAACAGCATTCGTTCCGAGAGCGATCGCTTTAAGGCAACTAACGGTATCGGCTGAAACGCTGATTAATAGGTTCAAACCAGGTGTACAGGTGTTTTGCCGAAATGTCCATATGGCAGGACTTCTAAAAAACTTTGTGATCAAGCTGAATTCTGGTTCCATAGAAAGTCCTTTGTTCTCTGCCATAAGGTTTAAAGCCGAATGTATTTATTTCTGGAGAAAAATAAGAGAGTGCAAACTTTCTTAAATCGAACGTATTCATTCGTGGGTAAGCATAGCTGCCTTCTGAAACTTAGTCAAATCCTTAATAATTGAAACATGACTATTACAAACTGCACCAATCATTTCGGATTCTGACCTTTAGGTTATAAAAAGCTCTGTAAAGCTGACATCACCTAAAGCAACTTTAACGCTAAAACGTTCTCCAATTTCGCTGCTAAAGTTTAATTGAATACTCTTTGTGTTTCTCGCAGTTGCCTGCATGACTGCTATTCCAGCTTCATCCAATACTAGAAGTTCAAGTTCTGATGGCAAGTAATTTTGACCACCAGTTGGGTACACTTTGATGCCGATATTTATTTCTTCTCTTGAGACTGGAAACAGTCCTACCACTAAAGCGATTTGCTGACTTTTTGAATTTCGTCCTAAGTCCAGAAGTTTACCTTTCTGTAGACTATAAGTTGAATTTTCTGGATGAAGAGCTAAAGTCTGTTCAGTCCCTCTAAATCTAAAAACTAGTTCTGATTGTTGCGGATTCAAAAGCGATTCTATAGTCTGCCAACTAGCATCAACAACATTCATCAACCACTGGCTCAGCTGAATTGGCTGTTTAACTTTTTCAATTGGTTGCTTCAGGTGTATAAGGAAATCTTCAAGGGAACCCAACTGGCTTAGAAGTAACTCACCATCATCAGGAACTGTTTTAACAAATCCCAGTAGTGTTGCTTCTTCAAGCGATGACTCAAACTGTACAGCTACATAGCCAATTCTATCTGAACAAACTTCTGGTATAATATGAATAATTTGCTCATTAGGTAACACCGAGAGGCACTCTATTTTCCCGAAACCAATAACTTCTAAATCAGCAATATCCATGAGAGTTTGTATGACTGGGTGACAACTTAAACTTGCTTGCCAAGAAGTTTGAATTCCCATACAACGCAGATAAAATTGGACAGCAAATACTGCCAAAGTATTGAGATAAACCTGTTTGGCTTTCTGAGGATTCCTATGTTTCTTTCGGAAACGTTCTGCAAGTGCGTGAGCTTCTAAGCTTACCGGTACCGTAAAGGTTAAAGATTCTGATATATTTCCTCTCATTTGTACACCTATTCCTTAATCGACCTGATTCTCACAATATTCTTTTAACTTGGAAGATAGCTTTTTTATACATCGGTAATAGAAGCTGCTCACTGTAGGAACTTTCATTTCAAATTCTGCTGAAATCTCTTTCCATGATTTTCCGGACATTCTGAGCATAGCTAATGCTTGAAACGTTGCTTGGGGACATTTCTCTATATACTCATTTTTGAAAATGTCTTCTGGGTCTGATTCTATACATTGCTTGACGATTTCTGTGAGGTCTTTTGATTCTGTTGGTAAGGCAAGATTATCTAGGTCAGTAATGGTCATTTTTGTTACGGAACAATGACTTAGGTTTTGACGAAGAGTATCTTTAAAAAATCGTCGTGACAAAAGAACATTGACCCATACCAAAACCGTACCGCGTTCCGGGTCGTACTTATCAATATTTTGACAAATATAAAGGAAAAGTTCCTGACGTGCTTCATTGTAAATATCTTGAACATTGCTGAAAAATTGATTTTTGGATGGATACCAAAGATTGCCAAAGCGCACAATGCTGTGAATTAGCTTTGTTAAAGCGATTTGCCGTTCCTGAGAATGTGGCGGGTGTCGCTGCGCAACAGAAGCAAGCTGTAGTAAATACGAATCAAGTTCATCTCTCCTCATTACTTGAGACTCCAAATGTTATTGAAGAGCCGAAGTGAACTCCTATTTCTCTCTCGTGGTGAAAGCATGGCACTTTATGCAAAACAACTGTATTTTTGACAATTGTTTACATTTTGAGTTGCACTCAAGAACTTTAGTGTTCTGTTCTAGAATAAAATAACTCGTGCATGAGATTCGCAATTAGCTGTAACACAAGGAATTACCTCTAAATTTTGAATGAATTTTGGCACAGCGGTAAAAGTAGTGAGCCAGGAACTGAGCCAAAGATGCGCCAACAATGTGCTGTCAAGCCTTTGCATAAGTACTTACTTTAGAGGTGTGAAAGTAGGCGTTAGCACTTCCTACACCGATAAGTTCTTACTGACTAAGCAGTTTATAAACAAAAATATACGGAGAGAAAAAGATGACAGACAATCAGTGTTGCTTTGTCCAATGACGTAATGACGCAATAACTACAGGATAACCATAGACGTACTCTCGGATCTGTTGAAAGCGGCGCGACTGATCTAATCGGGGTGGGACACCAGCAAAAAGTATCAAGTTTTGTAAAGAAAAACGAGAGCTTTGCAGAAAAGAAGTCGTAGTAGCAAGAGAAACAGTTAGAGCAACGGATCTGTTTTGGACAGGTTTGTATCAATACTAGATAGGTTTTGAGTATGATGCTCATTCGTGACGTTGTTCAACAGGCTATAACGGCTGGTTATCTAACGGTTTGGGCAGAAGAAAGATTGCGACAACTTCTGAGTACAAAGTATGACTTGGAAGATTTAAACGCTTTTATGAGTTTACTTGAAGGGGCAATGGCTGGGAGAGTTCGGCAAGAGTCACGTGAAACCAGACGCTATCAGGGGCATGGCGATGAGGACTAATTTTTTTAAGCTCATTTAGTAATTGCAGGAAATTGAACTATGGTTTTTGGCAACTGCATTTCAAAGCAACGCAATTCTCAAGTCACACCGCAGCAGCTAGAAAAAAACTTGCAGTTTTCTGTCGAAGATGCGGTTTTCTGGGTGGATACAGACGCACGGTTTCTATTTATCAATGATGGGGCTTGTAGCTTAACTGGGTATTCCCGTGAGCAATTACTCTCCATGACTATGCACGACATATACCCGAACCTTTCAGCAAAAGTTTGGACAGAGTATTGGAGAACAATTAGGCAGCAAGGTTCTTTCACCTTTGAATCTGTGTGTCGGACTCAGGAAGGTTGGAGCTTTCTGGTAGAAAACATTGTTATCTATCCTCTTCCTTATCTGGAACACGTTGGCAAGGAGTATGGCTGTATTTTTGTTCGCAATATCAACAAAAGTAGGCAGTTAGACGTAAGTCTAAAGACAACCATTGAAGAGCTAGAATGCAGAGTCCAACAGCTTACTGCTAAATTGGAAGAAGTGAAAGAGCAATCTTGCCGTGAGATTGTAGAAACTCGCCAGACCTTGGCACAAGAAGCAGTCCCGTATTCGTTCTGGCCATCGATTTCTCATCTGAATCAAGTCTTCGACTTCATCGAAGCCAATTATGGTCAACAAATTACTGTGTATAATGTAGCCCAGGCAGTTGGTTACTCTACTGCTTACTTGAGCAATCTGGTGAAGTCCAAAACTGGACGGACTATACATAGTTGGATTGTTGATCGCCGGATGGCAGAAGCGCGATCCTTGCTTCTAAAAACTGACCAAGCCGTGAATAAAATTGCTGCGGCAGTGGGCTATCCAGATGCAGGTCATTTCACCCGCCAGTTTCGCCAGCTCTACAAAGTAGCTCCAAAAGTGTGGAGAAATATACATTGCAGCCAGAGCGGCATTCAGCAAGACGGAATAAATTAAGCTCAATGGCATACGAAGTATTGACGAGGCTGGAGGTTTACCAGTGGCGAGAGTCCTTCGGACACGCTGCGCGAACGCCCTGCCTGGGAAATCTCTGCCAGCACTGGTGTAATTTTTAACGTAGTTCCAGCCCGTCGCGCTACCCAAACTGACCCATTGTGGTTTTGTGGAGTGCTTAGCAAAGAAGTCCCGTCAATCCTGAGTAAAAGAATAAATGTCCTACTTTACGGCAAAATTTTCCATTGAAATGGGGTATGGGGGCACTTAAACTTAATGCTTTAGGGCATATAAATTTGTTGAACTAATCAATAGTCCATAGTTGTGTTGTTCTCTGGCTAGTTAGGTTGTTCCCGTTGCATATACATTAGGTTATTTCGCAACAACTCTTATGTTTAAAGAAGTGCTGGACGTTGTACGTAGCTACACAAAAACTTTCTGCCGTTCTCTACCATTTTTGTGGACAGCAGCACCAAGAGAAACAATCTTGATGATCGCTGGTGTGTTGTTACAGGGAATTGTTCCCGCGCTGAGCGTCTGGATTACCAAGCAAGTGGTAGATGCAGTGGCAATAGCTTTAAACCAAGGGAAAGAAATTAGCTCAGTACTCCTCGCTAGCTTGGTAGCTGCATGGGTTGGGGCTTTACTACTAGAGGTTCTCCTGCGACCTTGGATGTCAGCAATTCAGGGAAATTTGGGTGAAAAGCTAACAGCTCACATCAACTTGCTTTTGATGCGTAAAGTTGACACTTTTCCCGACTTGAACCGTTTTGAAGACCAAAAGTTTTATGACGAGCTACGGATTCTCCAGGAACAAGTAAACTACCAGCCAATGAATTTTATTGGAAATTTGGCTCAGGGAGGCAGCAGTTTGTTCACTTTGGTAACTATGGTAGTGCTGCTATTCCCACTTGGGTTTTGGATTCCGTTTGTGATTATTATTACAACCCTACCCCAGATATATGTTTCCTTCCAGTATGAAATGATCATTTGGGGAGCCATGTATGAGAAAAGTCCAGAATCTCGGCGGATGCAGTACTGCTCTTCAGTAATGCTTACTGATACCTACGCTAAGGAAGTGCGCTTGTTTAAGCTTGGTCCGTTGTTTATTAGTCGATATGTCAAAGAATTTCAGTCTTTGCATCAAACTATGCGCCACTTGCGGGGGAAACAAGCTTTTTGGGCGGCGCGTTTGTCTGTGATGAGTGCTTTGGGGAATGGCTTTGCCTTTTATTGGGTGGTGCAGCAGGCTTTTAGAGGGGAAATTAGCCCAGGAAGTGTACTCCTTTTTGTGCAATCACTAGCTTACCTCCAGCAGAATCTAGAACAGTGTATCGCTGTCTCCTTAACTACCTTTGAGACTCTACTCTATATGCAGCAGTTTTTTGGTTTCTTGGAGAGCCAACCAATAATGCCTGTGTGCATTCCGGGTAAACCAGTACCTGTTCCCATGCGATCGGGTATCACTTTTGATAAAGTACACTTTTGCTATCCAGACAATCGGTCTGCGGTTGTAGACGTTTCCTTTACCCTGGAACCAGGTGAAACAGTAGCCCTCGTAGGAGAAAATGGGGCAGGCAAGACCACCCTAGTAAAGCTACTGACGCGGTTATATGACCCTACAGAGGGAGCAATTGTGATTGATGGTGTAGACCTAAGGGAATTAGACTTGGATGCATGGCGGCAAAATATTGCTGCGGTGTTTCAAGACTTTAGCCGCTATGCACTCACACTGGGAGAGAACATTGCTTTGGGAGACATTGCAGCGCTGAATGACTCAGAACGCCTCAGACGTGCAGTCCAAAAAGCTGGTATTGCGGAACTAGTCGAAAAGTTTCCGCAAGGAGATCTCACTCCTCTGGGCAAGCAGTTTGGCGGCACAGAACTGTCTGGAGGAGAGTGGCAAAAGTTAGCGATCGCCCGAGCTTTCATGCGAGAAGAAGCCCAACTACTCATTCTTGATGAGCCGACAGCTGCCCTTGACCCCCGGAGCGAGTATGAGGTCTACCGCCGCTTTGTTGAACTAGCTCAAGGTAAGACTACGCTTTTAATCACCCACCGACTGGCTTCTGTACGCATGGCTGACCGCATCTTAGTTTTGAAATCCGGGCGACTTATCGAAGAGGGCACCCACCAGGAACTTTTGCGACGTGGAGGTGAGTATGCCCAGCTTTGGAATATGCAAGCCCAGCAATATGGTGCTCAAATAATTTGACGGAACTGTTTGGCACTCAGCAAAACCGAAGGAATATCCCATTTCATCGAGAGATTTTCCATTGAGACTGAGCTTCGCAACCTTTAAATTTAATAGTGTGATTAATGACTCCAATTGTAGATATCACTTCTGTTTAGCAATAATTTTTTGCGTGCCAAGAAAATCTTGTGCAACAAGATTAATTCACCTGATTAGTAATAGCAGGAAAAAACTTATGAAACGTTGGTTTTGTGGCTTATCATCAGCAATTGATAGTTCTGAAGCAAATCTTCCTAAACCCCTGGATGGAGAAATGCTTTGGCAAGGAGTAAATCCCTTTTGGGTATGTGGAAATTGGGGAAAACAGCAAATTATTACGCTTTTTGAAGGTCCTGTCCGGTTGGCTATAGTTGGTACTTGCCTAGAACCTTATGAGAGTTTGGTTGAATTGTTCCACAACGCTGTTAGAAGTCACGATTACAGCCGACTGATGAGATTACCAGGGAGCTATAACCTAATTGTGCAAGAAGAGGCTGACACTTATGTATTTACAGATATAGCTGGTCTTAGACCTGCGTTTTATGCAGAATATGGATCTTGTATTGCTTACTCCTCCTTGGGTGTCCCTTTACAACAATTGATCAAGGCAGAAGTAGATCCGTGCTGGCTTGCTAATTCTTTAATAGGTTTTAGAGCACCAAACTTAGTACAAAATCGCTCTCCTTTTCGCAATATACAGGCTGTTCCACCTGGTCACTATTTACAAATAACTTCCGGCAAACCGACGTGTAAGCGTTATTGGAATGCACCGCAGGAATACAGTAGCTTCTCTGAGGCGGCTGAACAGTTGCGTGAGCAGCTACTAACTGCTGTCGAAGGTAGAGTTCGCTTATACGGCAATGTAACTAGCGACTTGAGTGGTGGTTTTGATTCAACCAGTTTGGCTCTAATAGCAGCAAAGAGCCTAGGGACGCAGGGTCATAACTTACATACAATAACCATTAAAGGCACTTCCTCTACTGAATCTGAAGACGTTAGATGGGCGAAGCACGCAGCTAGTCTTTACCCAAACATTGAATCTGTGATGATTGAGAGTCACGAGTATCCTGCGGAGTTGAGTGACCTGGAGTCAATCCCCCTGACAGATGCACCAGATCCAGTCGTATTTTCTCTAGGTTTAATTAGCTACTCGATGGGAGTTGTCAAGTCGAAAGGATCGAAACTTCATATGAGTGGGGAGGGTGGAGATCCAGTTCTTGCATCACATCCTTCCTATTTAGCAGATTTACTAAGACGTGCACAGGTAGGAGTATTTCTCCAGCACACTTATGGGTTGTCCCGAGTCAACAACTTGTCGCCAATCGCCTTAATGAGTAGTGCTGTAAGACTCAGTATTACTTCATATCGTCAGTGGCTACTTCAACAAGCTAAAAAAATTTTGACTGGACAATCGCATCAGCCGCTTAGAAGCAAGGAATCTATAAGTGCAGTCATAGGATGGCATTATGCTTTGAATCCTGCTGCATGGTATACAAAAAGTTTTGTGGATTTAGTTGTAGCACAGCTACAGAGGTGGGCAACAGTTGCAACTCCTCTTACCGACTCTCCTGGGGAACATAGTTCTATAGATTTGATACAAAGGACTGGATTCACCAGCTTAGTTCAGCAGCAGGTAGCTGAAACTTATGATGTCAATTTAGAATTTCCCTATTTTGATTCGTTAGTAATTGATGCCTGTTTTAGTGCAAAGCCAGAGGAGCGGACAACTCCATTTGCATATAAACCGCTTCTCTCTAGAGCACTTGAGCGCGATTTACCGAAGAGTATTTTTACACGGACTAGCAAAGGTGATTACACAGGGGGTGAATTTGTCGGACTCCAACAAAATCTGCCGATAATCAATGAAGTTTTTCAGACCTCTTTCTTAGCTGATATGGGTCTGATTGATATCAGAGAACTTCGTAATTACATGGAACAGCTTAGTATGGGACTCGCTGCTTGTTCATTCCATTTCAATCAAACGCTGGCAATTGAGCTTTGGTTGCGCCGCGTGGCAGATGCTAGGAATAGTTTCTGGGAGCATTCGACTTTTGCAAATGTACCGCCAGAGGGGAATTTACAGACAGCATTCTAGTGAAAACAGATGACGAAAGCTCCCGATGGAGGGCTAAGTGTCTGGAAGCTTGCATGTGAGAATTTTCAGGCGCAACACTTAGCTTTCACACATTAATGCGTTTTAAGCCACTTCAACTGAAGTTTTAGGAACAAAAGGAGAAAATAACATGGAACAAATTTGCATTCCACCGCACGTTTCTACAACCTTTTTTAAGGATACTGCTGTAATATTAGATGCGCGAACAAACGTCTACCACGCATTAAATAATACTGCTGCCGATTTTTGGAAATACCTAATGCAAAATGGTTCGTTCGAGAGTGCGCTCAATGAGGTGTTGGAATTGTATGACTATTCTTCAGATCTGATTAGAGAAGATATGGAGGATCTTGTTCGCTCCCTTCTTCATGCTGGACTACTTAAGAGGGTGCAAAGTTAACTATAACTCAATCGAAAAATACAATGCCACCCTAACAAGATGTTGGCAACCGACCTTCTCATTATCAAACTGGAGAAATATCATGAACACTGAGATGACGCTACAAACAATCAGTTTTAAGCTAACTTTGATAGAACGTTTGAAGGGTATATTTGCTGTAATCATTGCTTATATAGCTTTACGTTGTCTATCACTTTCAATGATCTGTAAAATTGTCGGTGTAGTAAAGCGTCTCTGCTCGCGTGAGATAGACGTTGAAGAAGCAGATATCGCGTGGGCGGCAGTGCGTCAGTCCAGCTTTTTCTTTTTAGGAAGGGTAGCCTGCCTAGAGTTATCATTGGCATTTGTTCTTTTTGCTCTCACTAAGGGTCTATCGGCAACGTGCTGTGTAGGTGTGGCAAATGAGCCATTTCGAGCACATTCATGGGTTGAGCTTAGTGGAAAACCCTTCCGTGAGCCTGACTATGTAGAACAGGATTTTAGTAAGTTGTTTGCAATCTAACTAGGTAAAGTAAATTAAACATAATACTTACTACCTTAAAAACCCAATCTCTTTAAGAAACTGGGTTTCTCGATTTTTCGGTTTGTTTAAAGTTTATATACTTGACAAGAAGTGTAAGTTTGTTATGCTGCTCCTCTATGCATACATATGAAACTTAACTCTTCAATTTGCTAAATAACAACACAATTATGAGCTGTTGATTACCTCAACAGCCCATGATTACAGTGCTACATTCTCCTAATCAAAAAGTTGATAGATTAGAAGAAAACTCTACCTCTATTGAAAATTATCTCACGTCGATTCAGAACATCGGCTGCCAATGTCGCCTTAATTGCATCACCCATTTGAATTAGTTGGGGTTTAGAGTATTGCTTCTTAGTCATGGCTTTATCCTCGAAAAGATTTACGTTTGTTTGTAGTTGAATTCGTCAACCACACTTTTAATTTAAGAGGTTATTAACTCAAATTCAATGGAAAATCTTGCGGTAGGATGGGATATTTCTTTGGTCTTGCTGAGTATTTTTGAAACTGATTATAAGTACTATGCAAAGATTAATTAGATGTAGTTAAACGGTGCTACAAGCTGAAATTAATTACCCTATTTCTGCCAGAGACACTCATTGCAAAGCAGCCTGACAACAGGAATTTGACGGTGCTTATTCAAGCCGCAGTTACATGACCCAACTCCTCTGGAGCGAGATAGGGATGAACCACCTGCCCATCTTTGCACCAGATGACTCTATGGGTACAACGGGCAACCTCTGGCTCATGAGTGACTACAACTACCGTCATACCACTAGCGTTTAACTGGGTGAAGATATGGAGGATTTCTCGAGTAGTATGAGAGTCCAATGCGCCAGTGGGTTCGTCTGCAAGCAGGAGAACAGGGCGATTGACAATAGCACGGGCGATCGCCACTCAGGTTGTTAGCAGTCTAACAATAATGTGAGACGGCTGATTAAAGAGGGCATCCACCAGGAACTTTTGCGACGCAGAGGAGAGTATGCCACGTTTTGGAATATGCAAGCCCAGCAATATGGTGCTCATATAACTTGAGGAACCGTTCGGCACTCAGCAAAACCGAAGGAATATCCCATTTTATCGAGAGATTTTCCATTGAGACTAAGTCTTACACCCCTGTAAGTTAATAGTATAGGCGATGACTCCAATTGTAGATATCACTCCTGTTTTGTAACAAGTTTTTGAATCACAAGAAAACCTTGTGCAATAAGATTAATTCACTCGATTAATAACAGCAAGAAAAAATATATGAAACGTTGGTTTTGTGGCTTCTCATCAGTAATTGATAGTTCTCTAGCAACCCTTCCTCAACCGCTTGATGGAAAAATGCTCTGGGAGGGGGCGAATTCCTTTTGGGTGTGCGGAAATTGGGCAAAACAGCAAATTATCACGCTTTTTGAAGGTCCTGTTAAGCTGGGTATAGTTGGTACTTGCCTAGAACCTTATGAGAGTTTGGTGGAATTGTTCCAGAACGCTGTCAAAAAGCACGACTACAACCGACTGATGCGCTTGCCTGGTAGCTATAACCTGATTGTTCAAAACGAGGCTGATACATATGTCTTTGTAGATGTGGCTGGTCTTAGACCAGTGTTCTATACAGAGTATAATTCTTGTGTTGTTTACTCCTCCTTAGGTGTTTCTTTACAACAGTTGATCAAGGCAGAAGTAGATCCGTGCTGGCTTGCTAATTATTTAGTAGGTCTTACAGCACCAAACTTAGTACAAAATCGCTCTCCTTTTTGCAATATACAAGCTGTTCCCCCTGGTCACTATTTGCAAATATCTTTAGATAAAGCAACCTGTAAGCGTTATTGGCATGGACCACAGGAATACTGTAGCTTTTCTGAAGCCGCTGAACAGTTGCGTGAACAGCTATTAACTGCTGTCGAAGGTAGAGTTCGCTTATACGGCAATGTAACTAGCGACTTGAGTGGTGGTTTTGATTCAACCAGTTTGGCTCTAATAGCAGCAAAGGACTTAGCGAAGCAGGGGCAGAAGTTACATACAATAACCTTGAAGACCGTTTCAGCTACTGAGTCTGAAGATGTTAAATGGGCACAGCATGCAGCTAGTCTTTACCCAAACATTGCACCTGTGATGATTGAGAATCATGAGCTTCCTGGGGAGTATAGTAATTTGGAGTCAATTCCTCTAACAGATGCACCAGAACTGGTCCTCACTTGTATAGGCCAAATCAGCAAGTTAATGGAAATTATAAGGTTGAAAGAATCTCAACTTCATATGAGTGGAAACGGTGGAGATGCAGTTCTTTTAGCCCCTCCTTCATATTTGGCAGACCTGTTAAGACGGGCACAGATAGGAACCTTTGTCCAACAAAGTTATGGGTGGTCTCGAATCAGCCATTCGTCGGTAGTAGACTTAATGAGTAGTGCCGTAGAACTGAGTCTAACTTCATATCATCAGTGGTTACTTCAACAATATAAAAAGCTTGTGGCTGGACAACTATCGTCCCAGCAGCTGATGAACCAGTTTATGGGATGGGATTTTCCTCCGGATGTCAGTAGTTGGTATACAAAAAAATCTGTGGATTTAGTTGTAGCAGATTTACAGACGTGGGCAACAGTCGCAACACCTTTTGCCGACTCTCCTGGGCAACATGAATCTATAGCGGTGATCCAATTGAACGGAATCGGTGCCAGAGTGCAGCAGCAGATAGCTGAAACTTATGATGTCAATTTAGAATTTCCCTATTTTGATTCTTTGGTAATTGATGCCTGTCTCTGTGCAAGACCGGAGGAGCGCACAAATCCATTTAAATACAAACCGCTCCTCTCTAAAGCGCTGCACCGCGATTTGCCGCAGAGTATTTTTACACGCACGACTAAAGGTAATTATACAACTGATGAGTTTATTGGCTTCCGGCAAAATCTGGCTGTCATCAACGAATTATTCCAGACTTCCCTCTTGGCTGACATGGACTTGATTGATATAAGGGAGTTCCATGCTGCCATGAAGCAGTTTAGTATGGGAATTGCTGCTATTTCGCCAAATTTCTCTAAGACACTGGCAATTGAACTCTGGCTACGCCGTGTGGTGGATGCTAGTAATAGTTTCTGGATATGAAGGGATTGGTATAGATAGCTTTTACTTCTTTTTTTACGAAACTGCTGTACTATTAGACTCTAGAAAAAATGTTTACTATACTTTGAATGATAGCGCCGTTGAGTTTTGGAAATTCCTAGTGCAGAACGGTTCATTTGAGTGTGTGCTCAAAGAAGTGTTGGAATTATATGAAGATTCTTCAGATGTTATCAGCAAAGAGCAGTTGTATTCACAGCCACTTAATGCTTAAGCAGAAGTTTCCCAGTCAAGGGGAAACTTCTGCTTAATTAAACTGTATTGCTCTAATTAAGGAAAGCAGTTTAGATCTTATCGGCTGGAAGATCCTTTTACTTACTACTAAGGTCGGATAAATGTACGCGCTCCAAACAAGTCGCGGTACCGCCCAAATATCCCCAATGTTGCCTTAATCGCATTACCAACCTCAATTAATTCGGGTTTAGAGTATTGCTTCTTAGTCATGTTTTTATCCTTCAAAAGTTTAGGTTTATTTGTAGTTGAAATGCTCAGCTACACTTCTAAATTTAAGAGATTATAAACTCAAAAACATTGGAAAATATTGCGCTATGATAGGATATTTCTTCGGTCTTGCTAAGTAGTCTTGAAACTGATGATAAGTACTCTGCCAAAAAATAATTAGATCTAGTTGGACGGCGCTGCAAGCTAACACTAATTACGCCATTTCTGCCACTCATTGCAAGGTAGTTTAACAATAACGTGAGTTCGAGGATGCTTAGTTAAACCGCAGTTACATTACCCAACTCCTCTGGAGCAAGATAGGGATGAACCACCTGCCCATCCTTAAACCAGATGACGCGCTGGGTACAACGGGCAACCTCTGATTCATGAGTGACCATAACCACTGTCATACCACTAGCATTTAACTGAGTGAAGATATTGAGGATTTCTTTTGTGGTATGAGAGTCCAATGCGCCAGTAGGTTCGTCTGCTAGCAGGAGAACTGGATTATTGACAATAGCACGAGCGATCGCCACTCGTTGTTGCTGTCCACCCGATAGCTGATTGGGTTTATTGTGCAAGCGTTTTTCCAGTCCCACTCGCATCAACGCCTCAGTTGCCCAATCTCGCCGTTCGTCTAGGGGAACGCCCGCATAGACCATCGGTAGCATGACATTCTCCAGAGCACTCAACTGGGGCAATAGGTGAAACTGTTGAAAGACAAAACCCAGTTTCAAATTACGGATGTGAGCCAAATCTTTGTCACCCAGATGGGCAACATTCACCCCATCCAAGTAGTAGCTTCCAGAAGAGGGGTGATCTAAGCAGCCAATGACGTTCATCATCGTGGACTTACCCGAGCCAGAAGCTCCCATAATGGCGCAATATTCTCCTGCTTCTACAGTCAAATTGACACCAGCAAGAGCATGAACTGTGGTTTCTCCAGAACCATAAACTTTTGTGATGTTTTTTAAGTGAATGCTCATGGTTATGCACCTCTCAACGCAGCAATAGGATCAAGCCGAGCTGCTTGTCGCGCCGGTGCAACACCGAAAATTAAACCAATGCTACCGGAAACGCCTGCTGCTAACAAGATTGCCCCCACGGGTACTGTCGGTTTCAAAGGGGTCAAGATACCAACAATAAGTGCACCACTGACGCCAATGCCTGTGCCAATTAAGCCTCCTGCTACTGAGAGGATAATTGCCTCAATCAAAAACTGCGTGAGGATTGCCTGTTGAGTTGCTCCTATTGCCTTCCGTAGTCCAATTTCCTGTGTACGCTCTGTTACAGACACCAACATAATGTTCATGATGCCAATACCACCAACTAATAAGGAGATACCTGCTATTGATGCCAAGACTAAGCTCAAAGCTCCCGTCACCTGACTGACTAAGTCTTGAACCGACTTGTTTGCGGCAACCATAAAGTCTTTCTTGCCATGTCTGCGCGTGAGAATGTTGGTGGTTTGGAAAGCTGCTGCCCGGACGCTAGCTTTGTCCTTGGCAGAAAGTTCTAGGTAGTCAATGGGAATGCCATTGGGCGATCGCCTTCCTGCTAACTGACCTGCCATAGTAGTAATAGGCACGTAGGCTATCTCATCGGGATTATTACCCATGAAAGCTCCTTTGGCTTGCATCACCCCAACCACTTGAAAACTTAAGTTATTCATCTGCACTGACTGACCAAGAGGATTTTCGCTACCAAAGAGTTTGCGTGCGACTGCTGGTCCTAAGATGACAACTTGGGCATTTTGCTGTTGCTCAATGCGGTCAAAAAAGCGCCCCTGGCGAACACGTAGGTTTCGCACATAAAGAATTCCCGATGTTGTACCTGTTACATTTACTTTACTTATGCGTCCCTGACGGGATAATTGCAGGTTGCTACTAATCTGCGGGGCGGCTTCCTGGACGGCAGGTGCCTGCGTTGCTATTGCCTCAGCATCTGCCAAAACCAGTTGTGCAACCTCAGTGTTCACTCCCTCCGCATTCTCCCCTCCAGGAAAAACAGAGAGTTGATTTGGTCCAAAGGACTCCAACTTTTGCTGAGTAAACTGCTGTGCGCCTTGCCCGATAGCAACCATCGCAATCACGGAGGCATTGCCAATGATAATACCGAGCATGGTGAGTGTACTACGGAGTTTGTTGGCAGTGAGCGTTTTAACTGCCATATTTGTACTTTCAAGTAGGTTCATGGTTTTGGTTTATGGGGATTCTTACATCTTGCACTTGGGAAAATAAATGTCAAAGTCATTACATATTATTTGACTCCGTTCTCGTCACGGGACTGTAAGTCCCGCCGCTTATAGCCGAAGTCCATTTTAAGGGACTGAAACTGGAACTAATTCATGAGTATATTTAAACACTATTTAATGCAAATATTAGTGGTTTACTCGTAATGGTGCAAGATATTAGGATTGAAACAAAACTAAAATCCAACAGTATCTACGCCCTCAATTTTTTCGTTGCTTGGAGGAGATATAAACACGCGATCGCCCTTTTTCAGACCTTCTAACACTTGAACTTGGTCACCACTAGCTGCGCTCACCTTAATAGGTTGGAGCCGTGCCGTAGTTTTTTCATCAGCGACATACACCCCTGTTTGACCATTAGGCTGAGTCACAACCGCAGCCAGGGGAATCACCAAGGCATTCTTAATTGGCTCACCCAGGAATGTGAGACTCATGTTCATCCCTGACTTGAGCTTTGCCTGCCCGGTAGAGAGTGCCACTTTCACCCGAAAGGAGGTAATATTGTTTTCTTGCACAGCCCTAGGTGCAATTAGGCTAACCTGTCCCTTAAAAGTTTCGTTAGAATAGGTGTCTGCTTGAATATTTACAGTCTGACCTGAATGAATTTTAGAAATGGTGGCTTCAGGAATTTTGGCTTCAATTTCTAAGCCACTGGAGAGTTCAGCAATGGAGGTGGACGTTGCTCCTTCATTGGAAGAGGCTGATGTGGTAGGTGTGACGAAATCTCCCTCTTGAGCAAAGCGGCGGGTGATGATGCCTGCAAAAGGCGCACGAATAACCGTATTGTTGAATTGGCTTTGATAAAAAGCAAGTTGAGCTTTTGCCTGAGCCACTTCGGCTTCTGCTTGAGCAATTTCCTCAGGGCGCAGTCCGTTGCGGGCTTTTTTCAAACTCTCTCCCTGTTCCTTGAGTCGCGCTAGCTCTGCTTCCAAATTTGCCTTAGCTTCCCGTTGTTTAGCAATAAACTCTCCAAAGGCGTTCCGGGAAATTGCACCCTCTTGAGCTGGGATTTGATTACGTTTGAGTTCTTCTGTTGCACGGTTTAGCCTTGCTTGGGCTGCTGCTACAGATGCTGAGGCAGAAGCAACTCTGGCTTTTGCCTCAGCAATTTCTTCAAGACGAGTTCCAGAGCGCTTTAGTTCTAAGTCAGCCACAGCTTTTTCCAGTGATGCTAGATACTGATTGACCTGCGCCTGGACTTTCTCGCTACTCATACGGGCAATGATTTGTCCTTTGGTAACGCGATCGCCCTCAGTCACATATAGTTTGGCAATGCGTCCAGAATCTTCTGGACTTAGGTTAATTTTTCGCACAGCTTGCACCACCCCGTTGGCTTGGATTTGTACCACCCAATCTTTAGTTTGTACCAATACAGTTTGGTTAGCTAGGTCTTGCTGAGAGGAAGTGTCTTCGGTCTTCAGGTAAACTAAAGTTGTGATGGTTCCTAAAGCTCCGATGAGCATGATTGCGGGTATCCAGAGATTTAGCTTCTTGACCCGACTCAACGGTAAAATTTGCATTAGTATATTTTATTTAAGAGAATTGAGAAGCGAACCAGTTTAGTTCAATGCTTCAATCGTAGGAGCTTGCCTGTGTTTACCACATGGATCTAAGTTCCCAAAAGCTCTTGTGACCAAAGTACTGCAACTAATAGGACCTTGGTACTATACTCTTAGAGTAAATCGCGACCAAAGACTCTGGTAAAGAGAAACTTCCATCGCGTACAGTATGAGCTGAGAACCTTTTGTGAAGCCGCCAACACCGTGAACCGTCTTCTGCAACTTAAAACCCATCCTTTTCGTTTACTGCTCTACTTGGAATGGATTTTGTTGATAATTACAGTTCTGGGTGAGCTACCGTGGGAAGACATTCCCTACCTAGAAACACTGCTGGGAGAGTCTTATAATAGACCAAAACTGCTTCCGTACTCTTGGCTGCTAAATATATTTTGCATTGTAGGATTCGGGTTAATGGGGTTGCGGTTGCCAAGGGGTACAACCGCAAGTAAATGGCTTTACACGGCGCTGGAATTGGGAATAATCTGGCTCGTAAATGCCCTGGGAAGCTGGCGTATATCTTTTCTGTCTCCTTATCTAATTGTCGTCATCCGCAGTTGCCTAATTTTTAAACCAACGGGACGACTGTTAGCTACTGGATTGATCTTTATTTCTTTCTTGCTATCACTGGTAATTTCGGTAAAGGATCTTCCAGCGATTCAACTGGAACTGACACAACCCAAACCTGTAACGCTCAATGAAATTAGGATTTGGTTTATTATTAGTAGTATCAACACAGCATTTTTGTTTGGATTGGTGTTGGTATTTGTTTTAATGCTGGTGAATGCGTTGCTGGCAGAACGTCAAAGTCGGCAAAAACTGACACTCGCCCACGACCAGTTACGCGAATATGCCTTACGGATAGAAGACCAGGCGACTTTACAGGAGCGTAACCGAATTGCCCGCGAAATTCATGATTCCTTGGGTCATGCAATGACGGCTCAAAGTATTCAGTTAGAAAATGCGTTGTTATTTTGTCACTCCAACCCAGATAAAACCCAAGCATTTTTGACCGAAGCCAAGCAATTGGTAGCAACAGCTCTCAAAGAGATTCGTCAATCAGTCTCTAGGCTCCGGTCTGACTCATTGCAAGGGAGAACTCTAGAATCAGCCCTCGCTACCCTGATTCAAGACTTTTACAAAAGGACGAACATCACCCCAGACAGCAAAATCAGCCTGACTTATCCGCTGACGGCTGAAGTTATGACTGCTGTCTATCGCATTGTTCAAGAAGCCTTAACGAATATCTGCAAACACAGTGATGCAACACAAGTTACCCTTCAGTTGCAAACGATACATAGACATTTACATCTGCTGATTTCTGATAATGGTAGAGGCTTCAACCCAGAACAAAACACAACGGGTTTTGGACTTCAGGGAATGCAAGAAAGAACGGTAGCCCTGGGAGGTCATTTCAAGCTAGCAAGTGAAATAGGAAAGGGTTGCCGTGTCACTGTTGAGATTCCACTTGTGAAATTTCTGCCATGATTCGCTTGTTGCTAGTAGACGACCAAATTATCATTCGCCAAGGACTCAAGAGCTTACTAGAGTCTAAGCCAGACTTACAGGTGGTTGGAGATGCCGAAAATGGTCAACTGGCACTGGATCTGCTTGAGTCCCTACAGGGAACACCGCTACAACCGGATGTGGTGTTGCTGGATGTGCGGATGCCCGTAATGGATGGTGTAGCAGCGACCCAGCAAATTTACCAACGCTTTCCTCTGACGCAGGTTCTGATTTTGACCACCTTTGATGACGATGAATATGTTTCGCAGGCAATGCGCTTTGGGGCGAAGGGGTACTTACTCAAAGATACTCCGTCAGAGGACTTGGCGATGGCTATTCGGGCAGTTTACCAAGGTTACACTTATCTTGGACCCGGACTGTTTGAAAAAGCACTTCCACACCAAAGCACTGCTGCTCCCGTTAAGCCAGCCATTCCTCCTGAATTAGCGGATCTGTCGCCTAGGGAGTGGGAGGTATTGCGGTTAATTGCTTCTGGAGCGAGCAATCGTGAAATTGCACAGGCACTTTACATCTCAGAAAGAACTGTAAAAAATCATGTTACCAGTATTTTGAGTAGGTTAGGTTTACGCGATCGCACCCAAGCAGCGCTTTTTGCCAGTTCGTTCCTTCCCCTGCTGGATGCTTAGCGGGACTTTATAAACCTATTTCTCTACTTGGACGTATTGACAGAATTTACTCGCTTTTAACTTGTTACCAATGCATCAAATACAACCGTTACCTTCAAGTTCACATAAACCTTTGGATAACCACAGAAGAGTTGCCTTATACCAAGAGATTTTCTAGATTCTTTATTCTAGAATGAACCTTCTCCAACCGAGTGCCATGACGACGCACTTATCTACACAAAACGCGCAACCCTCCCCAAATCAAGCAGAATTTTTAGTATTAATCGACAATTATTTCTAATAAACTGCTTGATTTGGGGCACTTCACGAGTATCCGTGGAGCGCAGAACGAGTACCCGTAAAAGGTTTGCGCGTTTTGTGCAGGTTTTCCCCCGGAACGCGACGGTTGGAGTATCTGTACAAAAGAAATTAATTATACATTTTAACTTTTGTACAAAAGTTAAAATGTATCAAAAAACAAAGTTACAAAAATGTAATAATATTTTTATGCTTAGGTAAATTTGTCTTTTAGTACAATGGAAGGAAACTACACTCCTACAGTTGTCACTTTGGGATTGGCTTTCTTGACAGGGAAAGTCAACGGTTGCCCTGATGCTGGGTCGATACCTGGGGCGGTTGGGAATTCCCGTACTGTTCGTTGATGCTGACCCGCAATCATCGCTCACTAGCTTTTTGGGTGTAAAAGTACAACCCTCGACCCCCACTTTGCTGGAGGTAATCACCCAGCCGGAAGAAAAAAGCAAGATTGTTAATGCGATCGCCCCAGTACCAAATGTCCAACTTGACAACCGCACTATCAGTAACACCAACTTGTTTTTAATCCCAAGAGACGATGGACTTGAGAACGCGAATTACAAACTAGCATCCAGCGGCAGCGCGTTTATTTATCCTGAGAAATCGCCTACGGAACATTGCCAACAACTTTGGCGTAATAATTGTAGATCCACCGCCTGAGCGATCGCACCTAGCTCAAACTTCCCTTGGTGCTGGTGATAAGTGGGTTATCCCAGCAGAAGCCAACGTCAAGGGAGTGCAGTCACTCGTGCGGACTTTGGAATTGGTCAAAGAATTTCAGCCAGCTTTACCTTATGGCGAATTAATGGGAGTGGTTCCCTTTCGTGCCAAGTGGACGGGTGTAAATCCAACCAAAGCCACTAAAAGCAGTATCGAAGCAATGGGCGAAATAGTGGGAAAAGATTTGATGTTACCCCACCTGCTCGAATCCGATGTATATAAAAATGCTATCAACCAACGGGTATCACCAGCAGACTTAGGACAACCGGGACTGGAATATCCAATTGCGGTATTGGCGCAGAAGCTAAAACCAGCATTAGCCGAACAGTACGCAAAACTAATCCCCTACGTAACAGTGTAATTTATAGTAGCAGGAGCAACCAATGAGCCTATTAGATGAAATTCGCGCTCGTTCTACTCAACCTACCGTGGAGCCACGTATTGATGTATTGCAGCAAGAGAAGATTGATGACACGTTGAATGCGATTGCCCCTTCAGCACCTCAGGATAAGTTCGCACTTAGAACAACTGAGATATCGGAACTTAAACGCCTAGAAGAATTACTCGCCAACTTTCCAGAAATTGCTGCGAGAATACCCGTGCGGTTAGAAACTCCAATTAAAGACGAACTCGACGAATTGTGCAACCGAGAAAAAGTCACAATCGAAACATTACTCGAAGCATTTTACGTAACTTGTAAGGATAAAGAATCAGTGATGCGGCAAGTTATTCTAGAAGCAAAAAAGCGGTTGAAAAGTCGGAAGGAGGCGGGTAATATTCGCTCCAGTCTTACCAAACTTAATAACTTAACTAAAAATATAAAGTAGTAACGCGCGATCGCGCCCGTCACAACAACGGCTGTGCCGACGTGTAATCGTAAGAAAAGCGTGACGAAAAACTCAAGTTGAAAGAGGAGAAAAGCAATGAATACCTTGCAGACTGTCAAAGAAGTTTCCGTCGGAGAAATCACCAAAGCTATCTTGGTAGATTTACAAAAACTCTCCTCTTATTCTGGAGAACCAATGGCAGCGTAGAGGGTAGTCACGCTTGTCGGCGTGACCCCTAAATTATTGGCGAGGAGTGGTTTTTTGGCTTTTTTCTCTGATAAAGCTGCTTGACGGGAGCAAAGGAGGCAAGGGCATTGCTCTACAAATACAAAGCGCTGCTATCATCGGGCAATGCGTGCAAGTATTTACTGGTAATCGCGATATTGCTGTGTCCCAAAGTCTTCTGAATCAAAGCAAGGTTCGTACCCTTTTGAATGCTGTGGGTGGCATGAGCATGGCGCAACCAGTGACAAGAAGCTTTCTCGTTGACTCCAGCACGGAGTGCAGCAGCTTTGACAATCGGGTGAATGTTTTGTCTGTGCAAGTGTCCTTTGGTTTTGTGGCTTACAAACACTGGGGCATCCGGTGGGGCGAAACCTCTCAAGCTTAGAAGAAGCTGCCAAAGGTCTAATGGCAGTCGGATAGAACGCCGTTTGTTCCCCTTGCCCAGCACTGTTATCTGCCCGGAGTCACCGCGTGGCATCAAATCTTTCCACTTCAGCCCACACAGTTCGCTAACCCGCAATCCTCCTTTATAAAGTAAAGTTAAGATGATGTAATCGCGGGTGTTTGTAGCCCCATCAATTAGCAGATCCACTTCTTCAAAGGACAAATAGCGCTCGGTCAGATTGTCGTCTGATCTCTTGATTTTGAGGGCGCTGCCAACATTGAATTCTATGTACTCCATCTTGGCTGCGAACGAAAACAGCGACTTGATAGCTGACAGGTGATTTTCTTGGGTGAGGGTCGAATTTCCCTGAGTTTCCAACTGCATCCAGTAATCGTGCAAATCTTCAAGCGTTACCTCGGGTAAGGATTTACCTACAAATCCCAAAAACTTAGTGATGATGCGTTGGTAAGCTGACTGGGTTAAAGTCGCTTTGCCGTGCAGCCACATTTGAATTAGTTTTTGTTGAGCGTCAACAGGTGCTAGGTGTCGCAACTGCTTGCGATCGCGGATGTCCTGAACCAGGGCAAGAGGGGCCATTGTCAAAAAGCGAGTTAACAGACAAAAGTATTCTTCTGTCTGATTATCCCCTGAAAAGGGCGTCTGCACTGCACAAAACGTGGAATATACACAGTGGTTACTAAATGCTGTACTGGGGTGAGCCTGCACTTAAGTCCCCGCGAACAGGCGATCGTCACCCACGTCCATCAAAACTCGTTTGTTTTACGACTGTCAAACATCGTTATCCGAGCCGATTTTTTGCCCTTTTTGTAAAAATTGCCCCCTACGGCAGATTACGGAGCGCTGCGGCTACAGGCTGTTCATTGACACCGCCACCCTTGGCAGGAACAGAGAGCTATTTATTGTTAACCCCCCAAGCAACTCTACTGAACGCATCATCTCAACTCAAGATGTGGGGGAAGTCGTTGATTGGTTAAGGAAGCAGGATTTATTTGAGTGAGCTTTAAGCGACTCCTGCCTCTCTTTGCCGAAGCGCTGCTGTACACCCCGGTGTAACGCCGAAGCTGGCTCACGCTCACGGGAGAACTTCATATAGAAAAAATATGGCTTGCTGTGTTTTTAAATCCACCTAGGCTACCCATTCGACTATCTCAAATCCTGTGGTAGGAGCAAGCAAAAAATAGTCATACAAAAGATTCTAGAAGCATAAAACTTGAGATTAGAAGCATAACTGAAGTATTTAGTATCGGGTTTTTCTTGGGCATTGTTCTTATAAAATCTTCTGAATGCTTACTGTACGCATTATTTTACTTTTCCAGTCTGATCAAATCTTTTTTAATCTTGGAATTTATTTAAATAAAAATACTCAATTGCGCCAAGCGTGATAGAAAGCCGGGACTGTTGAAAAGTATAACGATTGAGTTTTAGTACCTCGACCAGTTAGAGGGATTGCCGTTTATCCCTGTGGTTTTAGGACTTTGGACGCTTGTTTACAAACGTAGATGTCTAGCATTGACTACATGCACTCTTTGCAATGGAGCGCGATTTCTTTGAGCGGTAAATACGAAATAAAAATTATCAGAAGTGAATGTTCTTTACTAAAACTAACGGACGGTGGCATGAGCCGTGGGAGTCATTTCTAATAAAAGCAATAATTGCAACCATCTCCATCGCACCATAATGAAGGAGCCACCAAGATAGCTGGGTAGTAGGTGGGACAACCATTACTACCACTGCTTCAATGTTCTGGTTGTATTTCTGGACAACGCTTGATACTTCTCACTCCAAGAATAGCTTGTTCGTCATCCACTCCTTACGCAGATTGTTGAGATATTCTGGGCTAACAGTATCAAGCGTGATAGCTGGTTTTTGTCCGGGTTTATAGCTGGTAATATCTGGTAGAATATCCAACTGCATGGGGTCAACTGAGATAAATATTAGCGGTTGTCCTAATTGCTTAGACTGTGGTTTTAGTTCGTTAAATCTTTCTTTTAATTGAAGCCTTAGTGCTGCATCTTCTACAATCTTGGCATTAGTTATTAGGTTGTACAGTACACCATAACTATCATTAACCGTACCGTCTGGCTCGACGTTATAATTACCTTGAGCGATGATATAAAGGTTCTTTCTAATGTTGCTGTCACCGATACCCAATGCTGCTAAATTAAATGATTGAGTGTCGATAATTAGACAAACATTCAGTTCCCGACCAACTGTAATAATGGTGCTGATTTTCTTGAGATAAGGTTGAAACCATTGTTCGTCCTTAACTGTTTCGTATTGAGAATGCCAATCAGCAAGGATTAACCTGACTGGTTGGTTGTCGAATTCATGGCGGCGATGTTCTGGAACCCTCCGGCGCTGATCGTAAATGTTGTAAACTTGGTCAATGGCTGCCATCGCCAGTTGTGGTTCTAGGGGGTCAAATAACAGTACCCGTCCTTTTTTATCCAACCCACAGAAAGAATCGTTCTTTTGAGCGATCGCCCAAACTGAGGCTCCTTGAAATCGCTCGTTAAATTTGGTCAGCATATACGACTCAGTTACGCTTTTACCAGCACCTGTACCACCAACAATTAGAGTTGAACGTTTTGCAGCCAGAATTCTGTTAAGTGGTTCAAGTGTGGGACTGGGGCTGTCAGGGGGCTTATCCTGAGTCGGCTCAATTTGTTGAGGTTCACCCTCTACAATTGCTCCCTTGTCTCCTTCTCCCTCTACCTTGTCTCTGGGGTCAATTGTCCCTTGTAGGGTTTGAGAGCCTTGCAAATAGGGGGTTTTCTGAGACTTGAGAAAGTTAACATACTCCTGCTTCTGCTGTTCCGTCATACCAGCGGTTTCAGCTTCAAACACCGCGTCTTTTGCTTCCATCTGGGTGATTTTTATTTCGGTTTCACCCAGGATTTCAGCCTTTTGGATGTCCACAGTGCGATCGTTAGCAACGAGATCCAAGTCGGCTTGCAATTCGACCTGCTTGACTACCACTTCACGATAATCGTCCATTAGTTCTGACTGTGCTTTGAGTTCAGCCTTTGCCACATCCCGTTTTTCAGCAACAGTTTGGAAGTTAGCCAGTTTGCGCTCGTCAGACTGCAAATGCCGCAGCATCCACCCCGCAGAGGCAAACCCAACGAATGCACCCAAAGCCCACAGTGGTTTGAGGGGATTACTGGCTTTAACTAAGCCCTTGGGTGAAATACCCTCGTTGGGTACAATAGTGGTCGGCATTCCGTCTTTCTTCCACTGCTGCCAATGCCATACAGTCATACGGTAGGGACAGTTGTGATTATCGACACACCGGAATTCGTTCTGGGGAGTGCGGATGCAGAAATAAATCCGGTTGCTACTTTCCCCAGTCCAAGCAACAGCAGCGCAAGTTATGCCAACAGCACTCGTTACCCCAATGGCGGCAATCTTCCTATCAAACGGCAATCCCCCAAACCACTGCATGAAGCTGGATTGCTGAGTTGAGGCTAATTGTTCGTGTTGTTCTGTCAAGTAGCTCATCTTCTCCCCCTGCTACCACTCTTCACAAAAGCCAACACAATGGCAATAACTACTGCAATCCCCAATCCATTAACCCAGTTGGGAGAACTTGTGGGGGGTGCGTACATCTCCCTGATTTCGCTTTGTGCCACAGTTTTTGATGTACTTGCTTCTAGCCATTCTCCCACTGGTTCTGATAGAGAACACAGTAGGGCAAGCGAGGCGCTAGCACCCGTCATGATGTTGGTTAAAAGCTTCCCCTTCTCCCCCGCTGCTGTGGCAGTGAAGTACAAATGAGCTACACCCAAAGCGAGAAACATTCCAACAGGGTGGACTTGTAGCAGGTGAAACGTAAAGATTACGGCAGAATTAAGAGATGCACCCGCCACTATCTCGCAACAGTTACCAGCCCGTCGAAATGTCCTCTCTCGGTTGTTTTCTGGTAAGGGTTTCTGTTGCGTGTTGGGTTGTTGGGATTTCTCTTGTTGTTGAACCAGCCCCGTATATTGGAAAGGGCTGGTATTAGTTGGGGTTTCAGGTTCTTTCCGTGCTAACATCCAGCATCCCCTTTTAGCGGTTTCCTAGTCCATTCCAGAAATTAGTCCACCAATTCCCAAAACCCCGAACTGTACCGCTTGCTGATACGGAACTGGCTGGTGTAGTACTGTCAGCAACTGATACTGGTATCGTTTCTGGTTGCTCTTGATGGGGGTTCAACGCCCTGGAACCGTGTCTGGCACGAGCAAGTAATTCTTGCCTTCTGGCTCTCAATCCCTCCTGGATGGTTTGCCGCTGCTCACTAATTTGGTGGCGACTCTCGATGGAAGACATCTTGTTTTCATGCCGCCACAATTCCCCTTGTAAGTCCTGGTGCAGTTGGGCTGCAATTTCAGTAAGGGCATTCTTCCGCTTTTGTTCGATTCGCAGTAGGTCAGCCCTATCTTGCGCGTCGATTTTTTGCATCTTTGCGTCAAATTCACCATTGAGCTTGCGGATTTTAGCGATCGCGTTGGCAACTTTAGAGCCGAATTGTTTTCTTAGCTCCGTCCAGGTAACTTGCCCGTCTGCCAGTTTCTGCATTGCCTCGAAGTAGGTTTTGGCGTTTTCCAGAAACGGGTCGAGGTACTGGGCTAGCTGGTCGGCGTTCTGCGCCATATCAGCAAATTGTTCAAGTTTGGAGACATCACTAAGGTACGCCAGAATATCAGCGTCTACACCACCCCAGGCAAGGGATTTTTCGTCGATGTGGGAGCTATGCCCCATTGCTGGGTTAGAGATTCCAAAATCCATAAATTCTCCTCTTGTTTGTTTCAACTTTTCTTCTTAAATTAAATGGTCGTGTCCAAGTGGCGCGTGGTTCGCCAAAGTACCGGATGATTGCTTGTGGTACTACCCGCACGTCCAGGAGCAATCAGTTCGTCCCAGATGGTTGCGTTTCAACGCGCTCCCAAATGCTTCAAGCTGACATGCTGCTTTCAATTTGTTGGATGTAGTCCCGCAGAGGTGCAGTTTCAGTTGGGTGCGGTCGAGTTGGTCGAGAATATTCATGCGGCTTCCTTTTTACCCTGATAGGTTTGTGCCATAGCAGCCAAAGCAGATTTATTCAGTTGTCCTGTAGGCGGATTTTGTTGTACGACGATTGGGGTAGATGCCTCTTTACCGTTTTGGAAAATTAGCTTTTCAACCGCACTTCCCAAAGCTTGGGAGGTCACGTCCAGGGGTAATCCAAATAGCTTACAAATTTCTTCTGCCGCGAAGTAGCTGATCGTAATGCGGCGAGAGGAGAAAGAATTGCTCATCAGTCCTCCAAAGTGATTTCAGTTAGTAGTTTCAAGCCAAGTGCGTTGATAAATTGGGGTTGGTCTAAAGTTACAAATCCCAAGGAATGAAGTTTTTCAGGTATTCCAGGAAGATTTACGCCACCACCCCAGCAGACAAAATACTGGGAATTGTCCAAGTAGCCGCCAGAACTGGCAAAGTTGGCGAATTTCTCAATTCGTGAAGACCACCACTGCTCTAAGCAGTCAAAGTATTCATGGTCAAATTTCTTACCTGTGAGTGCATTGCCGCCATAAGCAAAGGTTTTAGCAAGTATGCCTTGGTTAATTAGGCTGGGTGAGTGCTTTACGTCTCGACTCAGAAATGAGGCATAGTCATTTTTCTTGTCCAGCATTTCTGCAATCAAGAAGTGCAGTTCGCCAACACCACCCTCAATTAGGTGTCGGTCAATCACTGCGCCACTGCCATTAAAAATTGTGGCAAGCCAGGTGCTAGACCCGATATCAAGTGCAACTGCAATCTCTGATGGGTCAAGTTGGAGGTGGGAGCTGCCAAAAAGACAGTAGGCGATACTTCCAAAACCCTCTGGGTATACCCCAGCGACGTTGATTTCAACGGTTTTCTGCACAATTTCGCGGCTTACAGGGTGCTTGTGTTCAAAAGTATGTGTCCCAGAAACTCTGCGTTTGATTTCGGCTTCCCACTTTTCCGGATTATGGTTGGAGATACTCACCCAAAGTGTTGAACCATCTGGAATGTTGATGATGGCTAAATCTGCAAGGATGGCTTCTAGTGCCAACTCTGCCTTCTTGCCCTTGTCCTCATGCAAGAGGATGTGGTGTGGTTGCGCGATCGCTGCACTTCCCCAAAAAAATTGAACCGAGGCTAAGTCTTTGCGAGAGCCGGACACATACCGCACCCACGCACCATCCTTGCTGATGGTTTCGTGGTGGCGAACGTTACGATTCTTAACCCTGGAGTAGGCAGCAGGTACAATAGCCGCGAATTCATCATAAATTCCCTTGCCGTCACCGGCTCCTGGGTCTTTCCCACATCTAAACTCACGCGAATTTAAATTGGCAGCAGAATTTAACTGGCTGTGCCAGTTTTTGGTATTGGAGTATAAAAATGTCATGCTACATATTTCTTAAAAGTATTGATGTGGCTGTATTTAAGCTAATGAATGCTCAAATACAGTCGTGTTCTTTGATCCAATATTTGGCGCTGGCTAGCTGCCACGTTCCGGTGTCTATTTAATTGGCTGTATGCCAGTTTACGGTTTGATGATATATTAGCGACAGGTGACGACACCTGTCAAGCATATAAGACTATTTTCTAAAAAGAGGGGATAATGACGTTTGTTGTCTTCCTCTTTGTCTATGCCCTCCGACAAGCCCAGAATCACAATTAGAGTTACAGAAAAAGAACTATCTGAACTTCAAACTGCGGCTGATGAAGAGTATAGAAGCGTACCATCGCTTGTCCTGAAATTAGTCAAAGAGTTCTTGGACAAACGTCGCGGTAAGCAGAATAAAAAAAATGATTTGAACGAATCTTGACCTTTTATCACTCCCGTCACGACCACTAGCGGAACAGTAAGTATGTCTTAATTTAACCTACAAAAAACAATTTAATTTATCACCCCTAATCTCAATAATTGTCCAATCAACGTTCTTATTTAGCGATGCCTTGGGGAAGTGATATTTTTGTTATGTCTATCATTTTTATTAGTAGTAAATTTAATCGGAATCAACTATTAAATTAAGGAGCGAAATTTTTCACACTTGGGGGTCATCTATTCACCCAAACAAAGCCAAGTTAGTTATCTAAAAAAAAAGCTCATCGCTCTCAATGTATTGATAAATAAGGCTTTCAACGTTTATCTTTATTTATCTTTCTCATGAAAGCCCAAAAAAGGTTTTCATTGACGGCACAATCATCTACAATCGATCTGAAACAATTGTTTGAAAGTAAAAGCTGTAACACTTCTTAAAATAAAGTGATTTTTGCACGGTAAGTGCAATACAAAATACAGTGGTACAATTTAGCCATCAGTTATTGACGAAACAAGAATGCAATATAAACTTAATAACCATTAAGTTTATATTGTGGCAGAAGGTTTCACACTATTACACAAGTTAACGGAGGTGAGGACGCTTTCATACTAAAAAGATTACATAATGCAAAAACACCGCTCACTAAGAGCAGTGTTTAAGCCCCAAACGGGGAAAAGCATTTTCAAGAAATCAGGAGCGGGTTACTCTCGAAAACCTAAGCAGTGCGGACGTTGGGGAACTGAAACACCGTTTAAGTTGGAGAAGAGATATAACAGCTATAACTAACTAGCAAAGCAATTAGCGGTTTAACACCGTCAATAAGCCCATTCTGTTAGTTGCTCGCGCCGTTATTGGGCGTGTTCGAGCGTCCTATGGATTATCTTAGCATTGTCGAGCGATCGCTTACATTCTTTTTGAAAGACTTTTACCAAAATTTTATTTTTAACCAATCAAAATACCAAAACCTCCCCAAGAATGGTTAAAAATTCTCAAAAAGCAAAGAAGAAGCTAGATATCCACTGCTAACGGTGTACAACCCGCTCCAAAGTCCACAAAACCTTTGGAGAGTATCATGTACACATCATCATCTAACTCGGATCATCAGTCAGAAACCTTTGACATTCGCAACTTCCTAGACCGGCTTACCCCAGCCAAAGAGAAAAACAAGTACATTTGCCCCGTATGCGACGGACACAACTTAGGGATTAACCCAGAAAATGGGAAATATCAATGCTTCAACGGTTGTCAGTGCCCCGATATCCGAGAAGCCATATCACCTTGGGCTGAAGTTGTTGGTAAGAGAAAAGGGGATAACTCACAATGGACGAACACTCTTTACCCCAACAAGCGCTTTACCAAACAATCGCCCAAACCAGCCCCAATCCCGCAATCTGGTGAACTAATTGTAGTGAGATTGGCAGATGAAGCAACTGATGTACCCTCTCCCCAAAAACCACAGTTTGTCCCAGACCGAGTAATCGACAAACTTAAATCGGATGGTGCAACGGCAGCAGAATTAAAGGAAATTACCGTCACCACCTATGATTATGGCAATGGGCAAACAGTTCACCGCTTTGAAAGCCCGTGTGCGGCTCACTATAAGGGACGCGCTAAATCCTTCAGCCAAAGCCACGTTGATAAGAGCGGTAAAACCAGGTGGAATAAGGGGAATAAACCCTGGAAGGCATATCGGCTAACAGAAGCTCTAGCTGCGGCTTCTTCAATTAATGGAGTATCTATTTTACTTCAACACGAGGGTGAGGGTTGTGTTGAAATCGGTAGAGTTAGTGCGATCGCCGGCTTCACATTTCAAGGTAGCGGTTGGGATAAAAAGACTATATCAAATGAATATCAACGCGCTTTGTCCGCTGGGATAGGGCTAATAGTCTTCCTGCACGACTCCGACGACGCTGGATTAAAGAAAGCCCAACTATGCCAAAAATGCGCCGACAAAGTAGGAATTGCATTTATCGCCATTAACCCCCATGATATTTGCCCTGACTTACCATATAAGTCAAGTGATATCAAAGAAATTTTAGGGCAAATGTCAGTACCCGACTTTATTCGCAGGCTGTCAGAAGAAATTCATGCTGCTGTTGCCAAGCGATCGCTCGAACTACAACTTGAAAAAGAACGAGAAGAACAACTAGAAGATGCCCGTCACTTCCAAATATCTCATTATGACCCAGAAAACCCAGAATCCTTTTACAAACCTATCTGTGAGAGACTGGGGTTATCGCTCACTAATTGCGTAACCTCCACCACTTTTGACGGTTGGGCTTATCGCAATGTGTTTGATAATGCTCAAAACTTTCGAGTTATCGATTCAGCGTTTTATCGTTGGTCTGAAAAAGTTGAAATTTGGCAGCACCAACCAGATAACCGTATTTATACCTTAGTTGCCGACGCTGGGGAAAGAGCATTTAAACTCAAACACTCAGACAAATTTGGCTGGCAGGTGATTAAGCCTTATGAAACAAATAGTCACAAAGAATCAGCCTTTAAATTCTGCCGCAGCAAGTTAGAACGTCCAGAACCACTGCCAACAAATACACATTTACTGGCATTTGGCAACTGCGTTGTTGACTTGCGAACCGGGCAGCAGTTGCCGAAAAGTAAAGATTTTTACCTAACTCACCTCATCCCGCACGACTACGAACCCAACAAACCATGCCCCGAAGTTTTCCAGAGGTTTATAGTTGACTCTTTTGGTGAAGACATGCTGTCGGTAATTCGCGCATTCACCAGTATGTTTCTTGACCCAACTGCTCCTTATGGCAGATTCCCCCATCTAATTGGGCAAAGTGGCGGCGGGAAGGGGACATTGGGACGGTTCTGGGGTAGTTTATTTGGGAAAGAAGGTTCTGGCAATGCCACTAATTTTGTAGATATTTCCACCCCTGAAGGTCGCCATCAATACCTAACAGGCAAGCGAATATTTGGCTTTCCTGATATGGGTGGCTATGCCGAAGGAGTGCGGGCTTTTTACGAACTAGTTGACAATGGTCCCAAGACTGGTAGGGCATTATTCAACCCAGTAGCATACGACAAACAGTGGTACATGCGGTTTTGGCTAGCCTCTGTAGACCACTTGCAAATTGAAAATGCTGGGGACGGCTGGGTGCGTCGTGCTTACCCAATTCCGGTAAAAAGCAGGGATATTATACCAGACCCCGACTTGCGAGTCAAGTTAGAAGCAGCAAAGGCTGATGTTATCAGTTGGGCGTTAGCAATGCCTCGTGACGAACGGGATCGGATACTGCTATCACGACCCGAATCTGAACGAGCAATAAATTTGGCGCTAGATGCTGCTTTGTACGGAGATTCTACCAAGAGTTTTGTAGATTTGTGCTTGCGTCCGTCACCAGAGGCGAATTTTGTTCCCAATCACCTACTGCACAGTTGGTATGTAGCTTACTGCAAGGAACATGGCTACAACCCATTGGGGATGAGCAAATTTATTTCTCATTTGAAGACCATTTTACCGAGAAACTCTGTTGACCGCAGCTGGTCGCCAATGATTAACGGAAAACGCGATCGCATTCAGGCACATTGGTCCAATCTCGCATCGCTGCCTGGGGTATTTGTTTCATGGGAACCGTCTGATAGAAACAGTGGGGAAAAACTTTCTCCACCACAAAACCCAATTTGGATTTGCATTAAATCCAAGTGTAATGAAGGTGGATTGATGGATTTTGAAGATTTCTGGAGTCCGCCCAACCCCCCAGACGATTCGGGTAATGGCGGTAACGGCGGTAACGGCGGTAACGGTAATGGCGGTAATGGTTCGGGCAATGGGTGTAACAGTAATGGCGGTAACAGTAATGGCGGTAATGGTTTGGGATCGGGAGGTAACACCCCTACATCCCCCACTCCCAGCAATCCACCGATCTTCCGGGGTGAAATTGTGGAAAATAACCCACCAAAAACCCCATCAGCCAGTCACAGCATGGGTGTCCAGGCTGTCCAGGGGGAAATTTTTCATTCTACCCACCTTGGACAGGCTGAAACAACGCAATATCAAGGGTGTCCACCCTGTCCAATTGTCCAGGGTATAGGTTTTGATTTAGAAAAAAATAATGAAGTGACCCAGCGAAATTATCAAATTGTTGAAACGAATTTTTCCTTTAGTCCTATAACAGTGGGTGGACAAAATATGGACACTTTGGACAGTCGCTCTGGTACTGGGTTTCAGAAAACTGCCTTAAAGAGCGTAAATCAAGGACAAATTGCTAATACACTCCCATTTGATTCAGTAGCAAACGCGCAGGTAGTATTAGATACCCTAAGTCAAGAAAATGCGGGTGAGTTGCTGTTTGATTTAACTAATATGTGGAGCGAGTCAGAATTAGCAGCAGTGCGATCGCACTTTACACACGAACAAGTGGAAGCAGTGAGACAGACATTGAAGCAGTATCGCGCTGCTACCCACAAAACCGCTGCTACCCACTCTACTGCCAACGTAGCCATACCGCAGTTAAAAGTTGGGGATGTGGTAGCTAGTAACGATCGTGAGAGTAAGGCTTACAATTGGCGTGGTAGAATTACTCGGTTCCACCCAGGAAATCCAGAACTTTGTTATGTGAACTATCCCGAACGAAGAACCGAATTAAAACTAAAACTTACAGAAATTTCTTCTCTGCTCTCCGAATTGCGTTTATTAGAATGAACGACGTGACGCTTCTAGAGTGCGTTTTCTATGCAACTAGAACTCATAAAGAGAAGAAAACGTCAATATAAAGGAGAACCTCCCTTTTCTTGCTGCTTAATGACACCCATCACCAATGAGCTGATTGCCGAAATCATCTGTCGTCTAGTCGCTTCTCTCCATCCAGAAGAAATTATCCTTTTTGGTTCCTATGCTTGGGGGATACCCCATCAGTATAGCGACCTGGATTTATGTGTCATTTTACCGAATGACATTCCAGAATTTGACCGCATCGAATGGGGAGTAAGAGCATTAAACGTTTTGGACGATTTGATGGTTGATGTAGATGTTTTAATCAAAACCCGCTTGGATGTCGAAACATTTAAAACAGTTCCGGCTTCCCTGACACGAAAAATAGTAGAATCCGGTAAATTACTTTATGGACAAGGCAAAGCGCACTTTGATACAGTTTTGGTTGAAAAAAGCCCAGCGTGACGATTGCTGCTGCACAAAAATTAGCCCCAGAACTGCCAGATATCGCTATATATCATTGCCAGCAAGCAGCAGAAAAAGCTCTTAAGGGGTTTCTGGTTCTCCACGATCAAGACTCTGGAGACACACATAATATCAACACTTTGGTAAAATTGGCTTCTGCATTTAAGCCAGAATTGGCGACTGTATTAAAAGAAGCAGGATACCTGAGTCAGTACAACCAGACGTATCGATATCCGATGGAAGCAACAGAAGATTTTAATCCCACCCCTGGAGAATTAAAGAAAGCATATAGGTTGGCAAGTGACGTTTACAAAAATGTTATTGACTTCATGCCAGAGGAAGTTACCGGAAAATCTCAATAATGACCAAAGCAAATGTTTGTTGAGATTGATTATATCGAAGCAGCGCATTTTAAGTATCTATCTCCAAGCTCCTCTCAACCCCTACTTTCTCACAAAGATCGATATTTCTCGCTCCAACCCCACAGACCGCAACGAATACTGTTTATCCTTCCACGTTGCGATTGCCCCCAAGAGCTACATATCAGTCTAAAGCCCCAAATCATGAAAATTGGCGCTTGACAACGAAAAAACCGCTTTTGCATCCAATGAGTCCTCCTCTTCATCGACAGCTTCATCAGACTTCATCAGGCTTGGTGACTCACTCATATCAACATTCCTATTGCCGACTCCATTGCCATGCACATTTCCCCCACCAGCAAAAAAAGAAGCAAAATCTAACCCAGCCCAACTGCACAAATTTTTACAGTGAAGCAGCAGTAATTCTACAGCCATGCGAGTACGTTGTTTCAGTTCGCCATCGCTAACACTACCCTTATCAGCATATGGCTGCAAGCACATACTGAGCATAGACAGAGCAATTTGAACTGGTGGCAAAGATATACCCCCAAGCCTTCCCTTTTTAATAAACTCTATTAATCTTCCCGAAGGACTATCTAAATCTACCTTTTGAATTCTAAATTCAACCATTTTCTGCCCCATAACGCCCAACCATCAACTTTTTTCTAAAAGTTCTTTATTCTTAATCAACTGCAACAAAGCCGCGTGCACACCAAAACACTCCACAAGCCGGTCTATCAAAGGGTCATTAGCCTTAAGATTAAAACTATGACGAATAGCCTTAACAACCCCACCACTACCCCCTCGCACCACCAAAGCGTGAGCAAAAAATTCCTTCAACTGCTTCTCTAATTTCTTAGATGCACCACCAGTAACCAACACCTCATCCACAATCACCAAATCCTCCGCTAGAAAATCCTTCAACCATCGCTCCACTAAAACCCAATAATCCAAAGTACTTTGCTCAATAGCTTGAAAAATCCGTTCAGCCTGATTAGATAGATTTTTAGAATTAGACAAACGGACCAACAAAAACGCACGAATACATTCCGGCTTATCGCGTCCAAAATAAACAGCTTCAGCTAACCGTGCTTCCGGAATATTGGTTTTATCCGCCTTCGGCGGAAGGCAGAAGGCAGAGGGCAGAGGGCAGAAGGTATAAATTATGTCTTTGATTCAGCCTTCTGGCTGGAGCCAACTGGGTATAAAACCCCACCGTCTACACGGTGGATTCAATCGGTTGGGGTTTGAATCCCCATCCGACTGCTCCTTCAGCATAGCTGCCTCCTGCCCTCTGCCTTTCTTCAACCAAACCAGTATTATCAGCAACACTTTCAACAATTTGGAAAAACCCCATTGATGGACAATCCTTACGCTGAATTTGCCCCCGACGATACAAAATGCCAGTAATATTGTAGTGACCGAAAATTAAACAAAGAATATTACGCGATTTAAACGGCTGTGCATTTGAGTCAGCCTGCCTAATCATTAACTGTCCCGCACCTTCTGGCTTAACATCCAAACAACTAAATTGAATTTCATAATTTTTTGACCGAAAATTAAGTGTAAATGCATTCTCTTCACCCAAGAGACTGGACATCAGCTCTTCTTTGTGCGAATAATACTCCGAAAGTGGCAGAAGCACTTCAAGTGCCACTCGAACCCTTCTATACAAATATTGCTCCCCGCGATAGCAATTCCTTCCGAGTCCCTCTTTCTCAGCTATGGCACAGATAATCGCACCACACCTGGATGCAGCCATCTCAAATTTTTGTTCTTTTTTTTTGCTAGTTGATTTCAGTCGATAATTAGGCTTTTGAGCCAAAAGTCCGAAAGCCAGTCCCGTCCCATCATTCAACTTTATCCAAGCATCATCTTCAGGATTACAGTTGACAATTGTCAAATCTGACAAGAGCTTTTTAGATAGACTTGCCACTTCCGGCTCCATTAATATTAGGGACTTCCAAATAATAAATTAATCAACAAAAACTAAGAAGCCACGTTGATCAAAGAATGATAATCATTTGAGGAGAGGAGAAAGGGGTTGCCGACGGCAACCACCTCTTACCCCCTCAAGTA
>JAESGF010000162.1_pt1 | contig 49308 bp, 18 predicted proteins | sample 9269621 | NCBI WGS metagenome assembly JAESGF01 (sample SAMN14515066, study PRJNA621663) | algae metagenome | isolation source: Tolypothrix carrinoi HA7290-LM1 and co-occurring heterotrophs from dry rock... | place: USA: Makauwahi cave, Kauai, Hawaii | collected 2011-01-06
ATTAATAGTGTTTTTAGAGTTTCAACGGATTCCGTAATATCTATTTTAACTACCCCACACATTGTCCATCTCCTCAGCATAAATCTTCTTTACCATCTGTAGCATATTTAAAATAAAATGGTATCAGGAGCAGTTTTTTATTGGTTTGATTTACTTCAGGAATGATATCTTTTATCAAATTTGGATTTAATCTAGAAAAAATGTTTAGCTTATTGTCCCAATCGAGATTTATTTTATCCGCCTTCGGCGGAAGGCAGAAGGCAGAGGGCAGAGGGCAGAAGGTATAAATTATGTCTTTGATTCAGCCTTCTGGCTGGAGCCAACTGGGTATAAAACCCCACCGTCTACACGGTGGATTCAATCGGTTGGGGTTTGAATCCCCATCCGATTGCTCCTTCAGCATAGCTGCCTCCTGCCCTCTGCCTTTCTTCAAATCGTAGAGATAATATTGTTACCATAGACCTACTTCAATATTTTCAAGCTGCTTTATTTTTTCGGTTTAGGTTTTTATATTTAATGTATTTTTTGACTATTACATTGATTTTTCAATAAAAGATGAGTGGTGTTTGATAAATTATCGATTGCTTGAACTATCAACTTTATGTCTATTGAGTCAGCTAAATAGTAGTGAAAAAGGAGTTTTGAGAGAATTAAATAGTTAATAAGGGTGAGGTAATAAAGCAAAACCGAACCCCCAAAAAACAACTTAATTCAGGAATAAAAAGACAATGGCTACTATCAAAATTAACAACTTAAATGCTGCTGGATCGGAACTTTTCAGCGATTCTGAAAGCTTTCTTAATGACTTGACAGAAAATGAAATTGAAAATCTAATTGGCGCAGGTTGGTATATTCGTTTTTCAGTTAATAACAGAGGTATACAAGTTTGCTTTAGTTGGGCGTGGCGTTAATTAACGTCTAACAAAGAATTTACAATGGGTTACTAGATTTAGTCACCAATATCTACTTTATCTAGTAAACCAATTTTTACTCATGATTTACAAAGAATGGAGATTTTAAAAATGGCTACTATCAAAATTAACAACCTCAATACTGCTGGCTCTGACTTTTCCAACGATTATGAAAGCTATCTCAATGAGCTAACAGATGAAGAAATGAATATGACAGGTGGTTCTTCAGTATACCGTTATTTCGCTGGCACTTTGTTGGAATTAATAGGTCGGGCTTACCAAGTGGGACGCCAACAGCGTCGAAATGATAATGCATGTTATCCACGGTAATTGCTTTAGCTATATTTTTACGGCTACAACTGACGGCTGTAAGTGAGCTTAATGCTGAATAGAAAAGCTATGTTCCTTGGCTCTGCCAGGGAACGACACATAGGAGGCAGAGCCTCTGTGAGGGCATTCCCAGGTGGAACCTGGGAACGAGGGGACGAGAGCCAGCGGGTTTATATTTGAACGCATTTACAGTTTCAAATCGCCTTGTTGTAACTTCTTAAATGGGTCAATTAGTAAGTCAATAACCCGACGTTGACGGATTATTACTTCATCTGAATAATTTGTTCTGATTCAGCATCAAGGTGACTAGTAGCTTCATCAAAAACCAACACTTGGGGATTACCCAACAAAGCACGAGCGATCGCCATCCTTTGTCGTTGTCCACCAGATAACATTCCCCCACCTTCACCAATTTGCGTTTCATAGCCCATCGGCAGCTTTGTAATAAACTTATGTGCCCCTAACGAGCCTATGACCAAGCCTAGTCCCACGGTTGTTAAAGTCAACTCAGACCTTTGTACAACCACACGGTCTAAAATTAACTGAGTAAACAACGGCGTAATCAATCCAAAAATCTGGATAAAGACGGAAGCAATAAATACTTCCAACAACACAAGCCAGTGAGGTTTGACTAACTCAAATAACTGCCAAAAGGGAGTACTATCATTTTTGGTTTCTTTAACTAAGGCTGTGGGTTCTAGTAACAAGGTATTGCCAGTCCAACCAGCTTTAAATTCTGCATGGCTGAGGCTGCGCTGACCGATCGCAGGATCGGCTAAAATTACGTGTTTGTGCGTCACCTCATAGACAACGACATAGTGATTGCCTTCCCAGTGCGCGATCGCCACTAAAGATTGTTCAGCTAGTTTGTCTAAGCTAGCTTTCACAGGTCGAGTCGAAAAGCCAATGCTTTCTGCCGCTGCTACTAACCCCCGCAGCGAAGCACCATTGCGGTCAACATTAGCTAAGTCCCGCAACCGATTAAGACTAAAACGCTTAATTCGCTCGCCAGATGCTTGCTTAACCATTGCGCTGTCCAACAGCGAAATGGATAGCCAAATTCTTTTGGACTGCGGCTAACTAATTCCTTCAAACGTTCCTGATACTGGTCATTAACGGTTTTGGGTCTGCCAAGAGGGGAAGCATTCGAGTTGTGAGCTTCACCTGAGGATGCCACCAAAATCCAATGCCGTACCGTGACACGAGAGCAGCCTAACTGTTTACAGATTTGGCTCTGGGTTTTGCCTTCATCGGCTAGCAGCATAATTTGAACATTCTTCCGTCCCGCATTCCTCGCGACGTGTCGCCGGACAGAATATAAGTGTCCGGCGAACCGTCGCGTCCATGTAATCATGGGCGGGGTTAGGGACGGGCAGATTTTATGCTACTCTGGTTGGACGTATCCGTGTATATCCGGTTGGAAAGCTTTAACTAACGGCAAGAACGGACACCTGGAGTTATCTAATCTTGGCAAGATCCGGATGCGGGGAACCGCTCGTACCTGGGGTAAACCTACTACTTGTACCATAGTTTATCGTTCTGGTATTTGGTACGCTTCAATTACCGTACAATGTAATCCAGTAAGAGTTACTGGTACAGGTGCAATTGGGCTAGATTTTGGCTCTCCATAATGCTGTTGCAATGAGTGATGGGACTTTAATTGAAAATCCTCGTTATGGGGCAAAGCTAAAGCAACAAATTGCAAAGGCATCACTATCAAAGCGACGCAAGCGAAGTCCTAATTTTAAGAAAAAGATAAAAGCTTCTAACCGATGGAAAAAGGCTAGTAGAAAGGTAGCTTCATTGCAACGCAAATCCGCTAATAAAAGGCAAGATTGGGTTCATAAAACTGCCACACAAATTGTTAGCTGTAATAGCTTGGTGGCAACAGAGAAACTTGATCTCAAAAATATGACTCGTAAGGCTAAAAAAGGCAGCACTCGAAAGGCTCAAAAAACTGGGCTTAACCGCTCGATTCTCGATGTGGGGATGGGGATGTTGAGAACAGCTATTGAGTATAAACTGTCTGAGTGTGAGGGAGTTTTTGTGGAAGTCCCTACAAAAACTGTTAAGCCGAGCCAAACTTGCCCAAACTGCGGAATCAAAAAAAAGAAAGAATTATCAGAGCGAATCCACAATTGTCCATGTGGATTTACGTCTGACCGCGATGTAGCGGCAGCGATGGTCATGCTCAATTGGGCAATGGGGGCGGGAACCGACCTCAATAAACGTGGATTGGATAGCTCTACTTCTATTCACTGTGGTGGATTTAAGCAACTGTTCGAGATGAAGCGTTACTATACCTCGTCCATCTTCTTAGATGGGCGGGGTAAGTTCATGAAACTTCCAAATATAAGAAAGATTAGCTTGGTAATTCGCGAATGATATTCAAAGAACCACTTTTCTTTTCCACATAAGAGTGAAAAGTCAGTTTGGCTGAAAGCTTGAAATTGCGTTAATTGTTCTGTTTCTAGTTGAGAATTCTGCCCATTTTTGGGGTAAAAGCACACGAACCTTCTTATTTTTTCTGCTACCCCCAAGTATTGAGGGGATACGACAAAGGGATACTTAAAATGGTGTACTATGACAAATGTGAATAAAGACCTGCGTTAACAAATAGACCGTCCAAGTCAATCGAGCCATTTCAACACACTGCCATTTCTTGACGGAAGTCAAAACTTGTTGCGGTTAAGCTTGGTTTATAATTGATTTTTTCGCACAGGCGCTATTGGTTCAGTCTAACGATTCTCAATCAGGTCTTTATCGGTTGCCTCAATCTTAAAACTGAATTTTTACAATTTAGTTTTGAGAATATTACTCATTTCATACTTTTAGCACACAAAGCTTAACATTATGCAAACATTTGAATCTCAAAATAAATTTGCAGAAGAAATTTATTCAAAAATCAATAACGGGATTTTAGGAACCATAGGTAATACACCATTGATCGAGCTAAAAAATGTCTTCAAAGATGCTCACTTTCAAGTTTTTGCCAAATTGGAAATGTTTAATCCAGGAGGTAGCATCAAAGACCGTTCAGCCATAAATATGCTCAAAAATGCGTTATTGAGAGGAGATATTAAAGCCAGAAGTACAATTATTGAATCTAGCTCGGGAAATTTAGGTGTAGGGTTGGCACAAGTATGCGCTTTTCTCAACTTACGTTTTATCTGTGTAGTTGATCCCAAAACAACCCAACAAAATATTAACATTCTTAAAGCATATGGGGCAGAGGTTGATCTTGTCACAAAACCAGATTCAATTACAGGTGATTTCTTACCAACTCGCATTAACCGAGTGAAATCATTATTGGCTTCTATTCCTAATAGTTATTGGTGTAATCAATATGCTAACTTAGATAACGCGATCGCTCATTATCAGACAATGAATGAAATTGTAACAGCCCTCAACGGAAAACTTGACTATTTATTCTGTGCTACTAGTAGCTGTGGCACACTCCGTGGCTGCTCTGAATATGTTAGAAGTAACAATCTCAACACAAAAGTTATTGCTGTTGATGCAAAGGGAAGTGTTATATTCGGTGACAAAAGAGGTAAACGGCTTTTACCAGGTCATGGTGCAGCACGAGTCCCAGAATTGTTCGAGCCTGGACTAGAGGATGAATGCGTGCATATATCTGATTTAGAATGTGTTATGGGCTGTCGTCATTTGCTTTGTTGGGAAGCGATATTAGCTGGAGGCTCATCAGGAGGAATTATAACCGCAATTGCAAAAAAAACAGCAGAAATTCCAAAAGGTGCTACTTGCGTTGCTATTCTATGCGATCGCGGTGAGCGCTACCTGGACACAGTTTATTCAGACACTTGGGTCGAAGAACACTTTGGTAAGTTGAATGGAACTATATTCAGCCCAGTAGCTAACACTTAACCTAGTAATAAGACTTTAATAATAATTATTAAAAAGGAAGGTATTTACTATAAACTACGATAACGTACTTCTTCTAAAAGGTGATGAGATTCTTACTCTCTTCAACAAACGCGAACAGGAAATCCTGGAAATTGTCAAATTAGCATATCAAATACATTCGCAAGGTGATAGTAGCTTGCCTCATTCTAGTTTCTTGCGTTTCCCTAATAAGCAGAAGGAGCGAATTATTGCCTTGCCAGCTTACCTGGGTGGTGAGTTAAATACGGCAGGCATTAAATGGATTGCTTCTTTCCCAGCCAATTTAGCTATGGGTATAGAGAGAGCCTCAGCTGTTTTAATCATAAATTCCACAGAAACCGGACGCCCACAAGCTATTATGGAAGGCTCTGTTATTAGTGCCAAACGCACTGCTGCTAGTGCGGCAATTGCTGCTCATTATCTACGAGGCAAGCAATCATTAACTACAGTTGGTCTGATTGGCTGTGGTTTGATTAATTTTGAGACTGTTCGGTTTCTTTTAAGCACTCGCCCAGAAATAGAAACTCTGTTCATTTATGATTTGCTCAGAGAAAAAGCCGAGCAATTCAAACGTAAATGTCAGCAAATAACTGATAAATTGGAAATTGTAATTTTTGAAGAAGCAAATGCTGTTTTGAAAAATGCCTCTCTAATCTCCCTGGCAACAACCGCAAGCCAACCCCATATATTCGATATTTCCTTCTTCCAACAGAACAGCATAATTTTGCACACTTCTCTACGAGACTTGTCACCTGAGATAATTTTATCTGCTGATAACATTGTTGATGACATAGACCATGTTTGCCGCGCTCAAACATCTATTCATCTTACTGAACAACAAACGGGGAACCGAAAATTTATCAGATGTACCCTTGGTGATATACTCAATGGCATTGCCCCCCCTCGGCAAGACAACAGTAAAATTGCTGTATTCAGTCCTTTTGGGCTGGGCATACTCGACCTCGCTTTAGGTCAGTTAGCCTACAAATTAGCGTCGGAGCAAAACTTAGGAACTGCGATCGCATCATTTTTCCCAGTTTCTTGGTTACAGCGCGAAGAATATTAAGTCACTAAGTACCAACATACATATATCATATATACATAACATTTAAATCATATGGATTTATATGGATCTCATTCGTCTTCTTCTAAGTTCCTCTTGGAAAATTCTTATCCTTGCAGCTATTGTTAGCTTACTAAGTGGAGTAACTACTACAGGTATAATAGCTGTCATTAATAATACCCAAGTAAATTCTTCAACCCTAAATGCATCACTTATTTGGGGATTTGTTGGTCTGTGTTTATTCCGTTTTATTAGTAGCGTTATTTCTCAAACCCTATTAATTTCTCTTTCACAAAAGGCGATTTTAAATCTAAGAATGCTTTTAAGTCAAAGAATTCTTGCATCTCCTTTTTATCATATAGAAAGTCTTGGCAATAATCGTATTCTGGCAACCCTGACTGATGATGTTCAATCAATCTCTAACACAGCTCTCATTCTGCCTAGAATATGTGTGAATATTGTTATTGTAGTAAGTTGCTTGCTTTATTTATGTTGGCTTTCTCCAACGCTGTTTCTTATTCTGGTTCTTTTTATAGTAATAGGAATAACCAGTTATCAGCTAACAGCTAATAAGGCAACAACATTTTTGCTTAGGGGTCGGGAGCAGCAAGACAAATTGTTTAGTTATTTTCGCGGTATTACCGACGGAACAAAAGAGCTGATGCTTCACTACAAAAAGCGCGAAACATTTTTCAAAGATCTTCAAGCAACAGCAGAATCTTACGAACATGAAAATGTAGTTGGTATGAGTATCTTTGCACTGGCTGCTAGCTGGGCACAAATCATGTTTTTTGTAGCGATTGGTATCGTTATTTTCATACTACCTGCTCTGAAGAATACTCAAAATCAGGTTTTATCAGGCTACGTACTGACAATTACTTACCTAATTGTGCCTTTAGATGCTATTATTAATTCGCTCTCAACATTTAGCAAGGCGTTTGTTGCTCTCGATAAAATTAAATCATTAGATTTGAAATTAACAACTCCAGCTAAAGAGATTGGTTTTGAAGATAATTTGAAATTATTAACTTCTGCTCAAGAAACTGAAGAAGATAATTTGAAATTATTAACTTCTGCTCAAGAAACTGAAGAAGATAATTTGAAATTATTAACTTCTGCTCAAGAAAGTAGAGAAGATAATTTGAAATTATTAACTCCAGAACTAGAAAATAAAGAAGATAATTTGAAATTATTAACTTTTGATCAAGAAAGTAGAGAAGATAATTCGTTAATTTTCTCAGACTCAGAACTTATCTGTCAGCGTCTAGAGTTTTTAGATGTCACTTATAAATATCAGAGTGAAGATAAATATCTCTTTACCGTAGGACCTATTAATTTAACGTTTTCTGCTGGAGAAATTGTTTTTTTAATTGGAGGTAACGGTAGTGGAAAATCTACTTTTATTAAGCTGTTAACTGGTCTGTATATTCCGGACACAGGAAAGATTATTATCAACGGAAAACTAATCACTGCTGAAGAACGCGAGTGGTATCGACAGCATTTTTCAGTTGTGTTCTTCGATTTTTATCTGTTTGATAATTTATTAAATTCAGGCAAAACTATCTCTGACGAGCAAATTTACGATTATCTCGTAAAACTTCAACTTAACAACAAAGTTAAAGTGAAGAATGGTATACTTTCAACCACAGCCTTATCTCAAGGTCAACGGAAACGTCTAGCTCTACTAACTGCATATTTAGAAGACCGAGCTATCTACGTATTTGATGAATGGGCTTCCGATCAAGATCCTATATTCAAGAATATTTTCTATACGCAAATATTACCAGATTTAAAAAGTCAAGGCAAACTTGTAATCGCTGTTACCCATGACGACCAGTATTATCACTTATCAGATCGGATTATCAAGTTGAATAATGGAATTGTCGAATATGACAAGCTTCAGCAACAGCCTTTGTAGCGTTACCCACTTAAACTGAACTCATTTTATTAACAGCAAATTTTATGAACCTCTCTGAAAACCAGATTCAAAAGTACGAGGAAGATGGATTATTATTCTTCCCAGAGTATTTTTCAGATAGAGAAGTCAGCATTCTACAGAGGGAACTTTCACGGTTGCCTGAGGATGCTCCGGGGAAGGTTGTAGAAAACGACAATAAAACGGTGCGTGCTCTTCATGGTTGTCACGAGTACAGCGAAATCTTTAAGAGCTTGGCTCAACACCCCCGTCTTTTGAAACCAGTTCAGCAGATTCTCAAAGAATTGGTCTATCTTTACCAGTTTAAAATCAACATGAAAGCTGCTTTTACAGGTGATGTCTGGCCCTGGCATCAAGATTACACATTTTGGTATAAAGAAGATGGTTTACCAACCTCAGAAGTAATAAATGTCAGTATTTTTTTAGATGAAGTCAATCACTTCAATAGTCCGTTATATTTCATCCCAGGCTCACACAAAGAAGGACTGATTGATGTTGAGGCACAAATGGCGAACAATAGCAACAAAGGTACAGATTGGCAAGCTAATTTCAGCGCTAATCTCAAGTACTGTCTTAGTCACACAAATGTTGCTCAAATGGTCGCAAAAAAAGGTATCGTAGCCCCAGTTGGTCCTAAAGGGTCTGTTATATTCTTTCATGGCAATATAGCCCATGCCTCAGTTTCTAATATTTCTCCTTATAATCGCAGGCAGATTATTATTACCTATAGCAGTGTAAAAAATATTCCAATTTCTAAGAGTCAGCCTCGACCAGCATTCTTAGTTTGCCGAGATTACGTTCCATTGCAACCAAAAAAAGATGATGTTCTTCTGCAAGTCAGTATGGTATAGTTTGCTGTTGATGAGAGTTAAAGATGAGTACTTCTTACTCTAAGTATCTCCAAATTAATAATTACTTATAGATAACGTGACGGTATGTTTACTCCAGCATCAGAAGAAGTTTTCATATTTCCCTTATCTTTTGCTCAGGAACGGCTTTGGTTTCTTAACCAGTTAGACCCAAATAACACCTCTTACAATATTAAAAGTGCTTTGCAGCTAGATGGTCAACTGAATATCACTGCTTTAGAAAGAGCAATACAGGAGATACAGCAACGTCACGAAGTTTTGCGAACTACCTTTAAAGTTATTGATGGAACGCCATTTCAAGTCATTGCTTCTGCCAGCACCCTGACTTTACCCGTGCTTGAATTAAAGGGGATGGCAAAAGAAGAGAAGTTTGTTAGCGTACAACGCCACATAAGCGAAGAAGCCAGAAAACCTTTTAACCTCTCCACAGACTTTTTATTGAGAATTAGTCTATTAAAGCTAGCAGAACACTCTCATGTTTTACAAATAACAGTACATCATATAATTGCAGACGTTTGGTCGATAGGAATTTTCATTCAAGAGTTGACAGCACTTTACGAAGCTTTTTGTCAAGGAAAACTTTCTCCCCTACCAGAGTTACCTATCCAGTATGCTGACTTCGCCGAATGGCAACGGCAGTGGCTCAGTGGAGAAGTGCTAGAGTCCCAGATTAACTACTGGAAGGAACAGTTGGCAGGAGCGCCACCTCTGCTGGAGTTACCCACTGACCGACCTCGCCCTCCCGTGCAAACCTTTAGCGGAAGTACTGAGAGGTTCCAACTTAGTGCTTCACTGACCCAACAGATCCGCAGCTTAAGTCAGCAGGTAGGAACAACTATGTTTATGACGCTGCTAGCAGCGTTTGCTCTGTTGCTGTCACGCTACAGTCATCAGAAGGACATTATTGTTGGCTCCTCTATTGCCAACCGTAACCGTCAAGATATAGAAACACTTATTGGCTTTTTTGTCAATACCTTGGTGCTGCGTATTGATTTACAGAGTAATCCTACCTTTTGGGAGTTGTTGCAGCAGGTGCGGCAGACGACTCTAGATGCTTATGACCAACAAGACTTACCCTTTGAACAGCTGGTCGAAGCTCTGCAACCAGAGCGGAGTCTGAGTCACCAGCCCCTGTTTCAGGTGATGTTTGAGATGCAGAATGTGCCGATGGGAACTCTGGAACTGTCTGAGTTGACCTTAACGCCACTGGAACCAGAACACGCGATCGCCAAGTTTGATTTGATGTTGACAATGCAGGAGGTAGAGTCGGGACTGTTGGGAACTTGGGAGTACAACAGCGACTTGTTTGATGCTGCCACTATTCGCCGGATGATAGGGCATTTCCAGACTTTGCTGGCGGCGATTGTTGGCAACCCCAAGTGTCCGGTGATGCAGCTACCTCTGCTCACAGACGGGGAACAACAGCAGTTACTGGTGGCGTGGAACGACACTCAGAAAGATTATCCTCAAGACAAGTGTATCCATCAGTTGTTTGAAATCCAGGTGGAACAAACCCCAGAGGCGGTGGCTGTTGTATGTGAAGGCAAACACCTCACCTATCGAGAACTGAACACCCAAGCTAATGGTTTGGCACGGCGGTTGGTGGAGCATAAAGTTGGATCGGAAACTATCGTAGTCTTGCTAGCTGAACGGAGTATCGAGTTCTTGACTGGCATGATGGCAGTCTTTAAGGCAGGTGGAGCTTATCTGCCCCTCGATCCCCAGTATCCTCAGCAACGCATCTGTGAGGTCTTGCAGCAAAGTCAAGCACCCTTGGTGTTGGTATCTAACAAGTTCGAGCTTGTTCTCTCTCAAGCTATAGAAAGCTTATCAAAACAAACCAGACCAAAAATATTGCGCTTAGAAGAATTATGCTCGCAGTCCAAAGAAAACCTAACAGTAGACAGTAAGCCAAATCATCTAGCTTATATAATTTATACATCAGGTTCGACGGGTGTACCTAAAGGGGCAATGGTCGAACATCAGGGAATGGTAAATCATTTGTATGCTAAAATCCAAGACCTGCAACTTACCGCTCTCGACCGGATAGCACAAAATGCCCGTCAAAGTTTCGATATCTCCGTTTGGCAATTACTAGCCGCTCTGTTGGTGGGGGGACGAGTTTACATTTTCAATGATGAGGTTGCTTGCGACCCAAGTCAACTGCTTTCTCAAGTAGAGCAACAGGAAATCACCATTTTGGAGATGGTGCCATCCTTATTACGAATGGCAATCGAGAATCTCTTGAGTAACCAAAACCAACGCCTTCAATTATCGAAGTTACGATGGTTAATTCTCACGGGAGAAGCTTTACCGCCCCAGTTGTGTCGTCAGTGGTTTGATTGCTATCCGACCATTCCGATGCTGAACGCCTATGGTCCGACTGAATGTTCTGATGATGTCACCCATTACTTTATTTCCCAACCGCCTACGACCGAGGTGTTAAATATGCCCATTGGTCGTGCAGTAGCAAATACAAGATTATACGTGTTAGATTCTCAGTTGCAACCACTACCAATAGGAGTAACGGGGGAATTATACGTTGGCGGAGACGGCGTGGGACGAGGGTATCTCAATAATCCACAACGGACGGCAGAAGTCTTCATCAGCGATCCCTTCCTACAAAAGCCCGGAGCGCGGTTATACCGTACCGGAGATCGAGTTCGCTACCTGCTTGATGGCAATATTGAGTTTTTTGGTCGTATTGACCATCAGGTTAAGGTGCGGGGCTTCCGCATTGAACTAGGAGAAATAGAAGCAGTTTTGACCGAATGCCCACAGGTACGGGAGACAACGGTCATAGTCTGGGAAGACCATTTTGGGAATAAACTTTTGGTCGCCTATGTCGTTCCTCACCAAGAGCAACCTACTATCAGTACATTGCGGGGCTTTCTCAGAAAGAAGTTGCCGGAATACATGGTACCAACAGTATTTGTGTTCTTAGAGGCTCTACCCTTGACCCCCAACGGCAAGCTCGATCGCCGTGCCTTGCCTGCACCAAATGCTTCTCTAAGTCTAGACGATAACTGGGTAGCACCCCGCACGCCCACCGAAGAAATAATTGCCGATATCTTCTTATCGGTTCTGAAGCTGGAACAGGTGGGTGTACACAACAATTTCTTTGAACTGGGAGGACATTCGCTACTTGCGACTCAAGTTGTCTCAAGGCTGAGGGAAACCTTTCAAGTAGAGATGCCCCTGCGTACTTTGTTTGAATCGCCTACTGTTGCCGAATTGGAGCGGGCGATCGCTTCAAAACTTATGACTTCAGGATTGGTAATTCCTGACATTAAACCAGTATCAAGAGATACTGAACCATTACCCTTATCCTGGGCGCAAGAACGGCTGTGGTTTTTGGATCGGTTGTCAGGTCCCAATCCAACCTACAACATACCTATAGCAATACAAATTACTGGAAATCTGAATGTAGTAGCCCTAGAGCAAGCCTTAACTGAAATTATCCGACGCCACGAGGTCTTACGTACCACTTTTCCCACAGTCAACGGAACTCCAGTACAGGCGATCGCATCTCCAACAGCATGTACTTTGAACGTTGTAGATTTGCGTTCGATCAACAAAAACTTTCAAAAAGATCGCGTACAATCAAACGCAACTCAAGAAGCCCAGCAACCTTTCGATCTGACGAGTGATTCCCTAATCCGCTTCAAACTTTTGCAGTTAGAAGAGCAATCCCACGTCTTGCTGCTAACTTTGCATCATATCATTTTCGATGGCTGGTCAAGCGAGATTTTTGTGCGAGAACTGCTTGCTCTCTATCAAGCTTACATACGTCAAGAACCTTCACCATTATTTGCACCGTCAATCCAGTATGCAGATTTCGCTTACTGGCAGCGACAATGGCTTGAAGCACAAGTGTTAGAAACACAACTGAGTTATTGGAAGCAGCAACTTGGCGGAACATTACCAGTGCTGCAACTACCCGTAGATAACGTCCATCCTGCAACTCAGAATTATAAAGGAGAAAAGCAAGCGATACGTTTGTCTAAGGAACTTACCGCTTCTTTAAAGGCTTTGAGCCGCCAAGAAAAAGCTACTCTCTTCATGAGCTTGTTGGCTGCATTCAAAATATTACTATCCCGCCATACTGGTCAGGAGGATCTGATTGTTGGTGTTCCAATTGCCGGTCGCAATCACCTGGGGACAGAAAATCTCATCGGCTTTTTTATCAATAGCCTACCTTTACGTACAGATTTGTCAGGAAATCCCAGCTTTGGGCAGTTATTAAGAAAAGTGCGCGAAATCACTCTAGAAGCTTATCAAAACCAAGACATTCCGTTTGAAAAGCTGGTAGAACAACTGCGACCAGAACGTTCGTTGACTCGGCATCCGGTGTTTGATGTGATGTTTAACATGGACAATACACCGGAAGTCGCACTAGAAATTCCCGGCTTGACTTTTGAGCCGTTGGATCTCGCACAGCCAGAGTCAAAATTCTGGATGACAGTATTTGTGCAAGAGGTGGCAGAAGAACTCAACATTAGTCTAGTGTATCGGCAAGCGCTGTTCTCGTCTGAACGCATGAGTAATTTTTTGGAGCAGTTTGAGCATTTATTGCAACAAATTGTAGTACATCCCGATCGCTCCATACAATCTTATTCTCTAATTACACCACAGTCGCGCTCTTTATTACCAGATGCTAGTGCTAGGCTTGATGAACCTGACTACGAACCAGTGACTGCCCTGTTTGCTGCTTGGGTTGAGAAAGCGCCTCGGCAAACGGCTATCCGTAAGAACGGTCAGGTGTGGACTTACAATCAATTGTCCGAAAGCGCCCATACTATTGCACAGGTTCTCTTAAGTTCCGGTGTGCAACAGGGAGATGTAGTAGCTGTGTACGGTGCGAAGAGTTTTGAACTGATTGCCAGTATGCTTGGGGTATTCTTCAGCGGTGCTGTGTTGCTGATGCTGGACTCGAACCTACCAGATCGTCGCCAGCAACAGATGCTCCAAGACGCACAAGCCAAGTATCTCCTGAATGTGAACACTCAGTCAAAACAAGCACTTTTGACAAAAAGCTCCTTGGAGGTAATTGACGTTTCACCTCTTTTTGCAACAACGATTGAAAACACAACAAACTGCTGTTTGCCAACGCTGAATGCAGGCGATCGCGCTTACATCTTCTTCACTTCTGGTAGCACAGGGACACCGAAAGGGGTGTTGGGGACTCACAAAGGCATTTCGCATTTTCTGCAATGGCAACGCCAAACTTTTGAAATTGGTACTTTTGACCGCGTTGCCCAATTAACTAGCCTCACTTTTGATGCCGTACTCAGAGATGTGTTTCTGCCTTTGACCAGTGGAGCAACACTCTGTTTGCCCTCGCAGGACTATGATTTAGGGTCAGATCGGGTGTTAAGCTGGTTGCAAACTGAGCAAATCACTCTAGTTCACACTGTTCCGGCGGTAGCACAGTCTTGGCTAACACAAGTACCCTTCGGAATTCACTTACGCTCATTACGCTGGATTTTCTTCTCTGGAGAACCTTTAACTCAGACGCTGGTTCGTCAATGGCGACAGACTTTTCCAGAAGCAGGGGAGATAATTAATCTCTACGGGGCAACAGAAACCACGATGGTGAAATGCTTCTACAGAGTGCCTAAAAATACTTATGCTGGGGTGATGCCAGCAGGTTGGGCGCTTCCCCAAACGCAAGCGCTGGTATTAAATTCAACTAACCAGTTATGTGGAATTGGGGAAATAGGGGAAATTATTATCCGCACCCCCTTCCGCACTTTAGGCTATATTAATGCGATCGCCGAACAACAGCAACGGTTTGTGCCCAATCCAGACAGTAACGATCCAGAGGATTTGTTGTACTATACTGGCGACAAGGGGCGCTACCGTCCGGATGGAGCGGTTGAAGTTTTGGGTCGAAACGACGACCAAATTAAGATTCGCGGAATACGGATTCAACCAGCAGAGATTGAGACGGTATTGAACCAGCACCCAGCCGTGGCAGAAAGTGTAGTAATTGCCACACAACTATCAGCCGAGGATAAACGCTTAGTTGCCTATGTAGTTGGCACAAATCAAACATTCACTCTCAAAGACCTGCGCTACTTCCTCAAACAGCACCTGCCGGAGTTTTTAGTGCCGTCAGCCTTTGTTGTGTTAGACGCTTTGCCACTAACTTCTAATGGTAAAGTCAATCGTCAGGCTTTGCCTGCCCCATCTTTAGAAGTAGTTACTAGTGCTAGCATTAAACCTCGTAACCCAACTGAGGAAGTGATTCTCAGTATCTTTGCCTCTGTTCTTAAACTTCAGCACCTTGGTGTTGATGATAACTTCTTTGAAGTAGGTGGACATTCTCTACTCGCCACTCAAATTGTCTCGAGGCTGCGAGAAGCCATTCAAATCGAGATCCCCTTGCGTACTTTATTTGAAGCACCCACCGTTGCCGAACTCGCTCAAGCTATTTGGGCACTGCGTCAGACAACTTCCGGATTAGTAATTCCTCGAATTGAACCAGTATCAAAAAATACTGATTGTTTGCCACTATCTTGGGCGCAAGAACGGCTGTGGTTTTTAGACCAATTAGAAGGTCCTGGTGCCACATACAATATGCCAGCAGCAGTCCATATCTCTGGACAGCTGGATATCGTAGCCTTAGAGCAAGCCTTAAGCGAACTTGTCCGACGCCATGAAATCCTACGCACTACCTTTCCCTTGGTCAATGGAGTTCCTGTTCAGGTAATTGCCCCCCCGTCAGCAACAGCAATTCCTCTGGTAGATTTGCGTTCAGCAAGTGTAGAACAAACCGCTGAAGTCAAACGCTTGGGTTCGTCGGAAACCGAGCGACCTTTTGATCTAGCTAGAGATTTTCTGCTGCGCGTTATTATACTACAGCTTGGGGACGATAGTCATGTGCTATTAGTGACAATGCACCACATCATCTCCGATGATTGGTCAATTGGCATATTTATTCAAGAATTGTCTACTCTCTACCAAGCATTTTTATCAAAAGTCCCCTCTCCTTTACCTGAGCTACCCATCCAATATGCTGACTTTGCCGTTTGGCAACGTCAGTGGTTAAAAGGAGAGATTCTAGACACCCAACTCAATTACTGGAAGCAACAATTGGCAGGAATACCGACACTGCTGGATCTGCCCACTGACCGACACCGTCCCCCCGTGCAAACCAAACGAGGTAGCACCGAGAGTTTTGAACTTAATGCTGATTTGGCTCAACAGCTCAAAAAGTTGAGTCAGCAGTCAGGGACAACTTTATTTATGACACTGCTAGCAGCCTTTGCCCTGTTATTGTCGCGCTACAGTCGTCAGGAAGATATAGTTCTTGGCTCTCCCATTGCCAACCGCAACCGCCAAGAGATAGAGCCGTTGATTGGCATTTTTATTAATACCTTGGTGCTGCGCGTTGACCTCCAGAATAATCCTACTTTCCTAGAGCTGCTGCGGCGTGTGCGGCAGATGACTCTAGATGCTTATGCTCACCAAGATTTACCTTTTGAGCAATTGGTAGAAGCATTGCAACCAGAACGGAGTTTAAGTCACCATCCGTTGTTCCAGGTCATGTTTGTGCTGCACAATGCCCCAATACCAACCTTGGAACTGCCTGGATTAACTCTAACACCGCTGGAACGAAAGCGCACAGTAGCTAAGTTCGATTTAACTCTGTCAATGAGTGAGACAGCGACGGGACTTGCGGGGACTTGGGAGTACAACAGCGACTTGTTTGAGGCGGACACTATTCGCCGGATGATAAGGCATTTTCAGACTTTGTTGGAATCGATTGTTGTAAACTCCGAGCATCCAGTGGGTCAGCTATCGTTGCTGACAGAACAAGAGCGGCATCAGTTGTTGGTAGAATGGAACAACACCCAAGCCGACTACCCAGTTAACAAGTGCGTTCATCACTTGTTTGAGGAGCAAGCAGAGCGTACACCAGAAGCAATTGCTGTTGTGTTTGAAAACCAACACCTAACTTATGCAGAACTTAACTTAAAAGCGAATCAATTAGCGCATTACTTACAATCTCAAGGAGTAACACCTGAAACCCTTGTAGGTATATGTATAAAACCCTCTCTAGAAATGGTCATCGGTCTACTAGGAATCCTTAAGGCAGGTGGAGCTTATGTGCCGTTAGACCCAGAGTATCCTCAAGAACGCCTAGCATTTATGCTATCTGATTCTGGTATACCTGTTTTGTTAACTACTAGCGATATAAAAGTAGAGTTACTTAAACATCAAGCATGTTTAATCGACATTAATAAAAATTGGGAAATCATTTGCCAGGAAAACCGGGAAAATCTTATTGGCGGTGTTAAGCCAGAGCAGCTAGTTTACGTTATTTATACCTCTGGCTCAACTGGCAAACCTAAGGGTGTGCAAATATCGCATCAATCTGTAGTCAACTTTTTGACTGCTATGCAACAGCAACCTGGATTGACAAACCAAGACGTACTTCTTTCCGTTACCACTTTATCTTTCGATATTGCAGCTTTAGAACTCTACTTACCACTAACAGTAGGAGCACGAGTCGTTTTGATTCCTCGTGAAGTAGCTTCAGATGGAATACAGTTAGCCCAGAAGTTAGCTAAGGCAGCAGGGGAGAAAAATGCGACAGTCATGCAGGCAACTCCTGCGACCTGGCGATTACTTTTAGCTTCTGGTTGGCAAGGCAGTCCACACCTGAAAATTTTAGTGGGTGGTGAAGCTTTACCACAAGAGCTAGCTACTCAGTTGCTTGACAAAGGTGCCTCTGTATGGAATTTATATGGTCCTACAGAAACGACCATTTGGTCATCTGTTTATAAATTAAAAATGCGAGCAAAAGAAGCTTGTGACGCAGATGTAGAATATATTGGTCGTCCGATCGCAAATACCCAATTTTATATTCTAGATCGTCATCTCCAACCTACTCCTATCGGGGTTCCAGGTGAACTTCATATTGGTGGTGCTGGTGTTGCTCGCGGCTACCTCAACGCAAGCGAGTTAAATACCGAAAAATTTATCCCTAATCCCTTTAGTGATAAGTCAGAAACACGCTTATATAAGACAGGAGATTTAGCTTGCTACTTAAGCGATGGCAAAGTCAAGTTTCTGGGTCGTATTGACAATCAAGTAAAAATTCGGGGCTTCCGCATAGAACTAGGAGAAATTGAAGCGATATTGACCAAACATCCTGCTGTTAGAGAGGTTGTAGTCGTAGGTCGAGAAATCAGCGCAGGCGACAAACGTCTAATTGCATATATTGTACCTGATGGAAATCAAACTCCGACCAGCGTTGAACTGCGCTACTTTCTTTTAGAGCAACTTCCTGAGTATATGGTGCCAACAAACTTTGTCATGCTCACTCGAATGCCTCTGACTCCTAACGGCAAGATTAATCGTCGTGCTTTGCCTGACCCAGAGCGAAGTCTGAGCCAAGAAGAGCGTTTTGTCCCTCCTCGCAACAGACTCGAACTGGAACTGACCCAAATCTGGTCTGAAGTACTCAATGTTAATCCAGTTGGCATTCAAGATAATTTCTTTGAGTTGGGAGGTCATTCCCTTTTAGCAGTTTCCTTAATGGCTCAGATTCAGCAGAAGCTTGGACAAATCTTACCTTTGACAACTCTTTTTCAAGGAGCGACGGTCGAACAGCAAGCAATGCTTCTTCTAAAACAAACCGATACCCATCCTTGGTTTCCCTTAGTCGCGCTTCAGCCGAAAGGGTCGAAGCGTCCTTTGTTCTTTATCCATCCTGGTGGTGGTAGTGTCTTTAGTTACCTAGAGTTAGCTCAGTACCTGGGTACAGACCGACCGCTCTACGGACTGGAACCTAGTGGCTTCCTTAGCGGAGAGTCGCCACACTCGCAAGTCGAAGAGATGGCAGCACATTACATCAAAGCGATACAGACAGTCCAACCGAATGGTCCCTATTTGTTAGCAGGTTGGTGTATGGGGGGAGCGATCGCATTCGAGATGGCACAACAACTTCAAGCCCAAGGTCAGCAAACATCTCTGTTGGCATTAATGGAAATCTTTGATTTCTCTGCAAATTCCGACCGGCTCACAGTAGATGAAACAGCTCTTTTAGTACCTTTATTTAGAACTCACCTCTCCCTCTCGCAAGAGCAATTGCAACAAGTCGAAGCTAACTTGCGACAAATGGACGTTAATGAGCAGCTTGCTTATACCATAGAGCAAGCAAAGCAGCATAACCTACAACTTCCTCTTGGTTTTGGGGTAGAACAGCTAGGTCGTCTCCTCAAGGTAAGGAAAATCCATGCTTGCGCTGCTGCGAAGTACGTTCCTCAACTTTATTATCCAGGAAAAGTAACACTTCTCCAAGCCAACGAAGGAATCGCTGCCAACTCTAACAATCCAACCCAAGGTTGGGAGATGCTAGCCGATAAGGTAGAGCTACATTGGGTTCCGGGTAATCATCGCACAATGTTCCACGAACCTCATGTCAAAATACTTGCTGAAAAACTGCTTCTTTGTCTTGAGCAAACACAAGCAGAGGAATTATGAAAAATATGAAGTATTTGAATTATCCCCTGCAATCTCCCCATGAGTTCTTCACTTTTGTAGATATTCTGCGCCAGCGAGCAGAATGTCAGCCTGACTCAACAGCTTACATTTTCTTACAAGACGGAGAAACTGAAGAAATCAGCCTAACTTATCAAGAGTTAGACCTTTGCTCGCGGAGCATCGCCGCTCAACTTCAAAATCTGGAAGCGACGGGCGAGCGAGCACTACTTCTCTACCCACCGGGTTTGGAATTTATTTCTGCCTTTTTCGGGTGTTTGTATGCAGGGGTTGTAGCTGTTCCTGCTTATCCACCTCGGCGCAATCAGCGCATGACACGGTTGCAAGCTATTGTGGCTGACGCGCAGGCAACTTTTGCCCTGACCACGACATCTGTTTTAACCAATATTAAGCACAATTTAATAGAAGAACCAGAACTAGCAGCTTTGCGTTGGATAACTACTGACAATATTGCCACTAACCTAGTGGAAAATTGGCAAGTGCCGATGGTAAGCAATGATACATTGGCATTTCTCCAGTATACTTCAGGTTCTACAGGGACACCAAAAGGGGTGATGGTGAATCATGAAAACCTGCTGCACAATGAACAAATGATACAGCAGGCATTTGGTCATTCTTCAGAAACTATCTTTGTCGGTTGGTTGCCTTTATTCCATGATATGGGACTGATTGGGAATGTCCTGCAACCTTTGTACTTGGGTATACCAAGCATTCTCATGCCCCCAGAGGCTTTCCTGATGAAGCCTTTTCGCTGGCTGATGGCGATTTCCCGCTATAAAGCTACTACCAGTGGCGGACCGAATTTTGCTTACGATCTATGTGTTCAAAAGATTAATCCTGAACAACGGGCAAGTCTAGATTTGAGTAGCTGGGAAGTCGCTTTTAATGGAGCCGAACCAGTGCGTTGGTCAACGATAGAGCAGTTTGCTCGCACTTTTGCTGATTGTGGCTTTTCTCAAAGTGCATTTTACCCCTGCTACGGGATGGCTGAGACAACTTTATTTGTTTCTGGGGGTTTAAAAACAAATCCACCTGTTGTCTACTCAGTTAAAGAGGCAGAACTTGAGAAAAACCGGGTGGTTGAAGCTAAGAGTGAATATGCGGGAACGAGGAAGATAGTTGGCTGTGGACAAGCGTGGTTAGATGAGAAAATCGCGATCGCTGACCCTGAATCTTTAACTCAGTGTCCAGCAGGGCAAGTGGGAGAGATTTGGGTTTCCGGATCGAGTGTAGCTGGTGGCTATTGGAATCGACCAGAGCAGACAAAACAAACTTTCCAAGCCTACTTGTCAGATACAGGCAGAGGTCCGTTTCTACGTACAGGTGATTTGGGATTTTTGCAGGATGGTGAGTTGTTCATCACCGGACGGCTCAAGGATTTGATTATCATTCGCGGTCGCAACCATTATCCCCAAGATATTGAACTAACAGTAGAAAAGTGTCACCCTGCACTGCGTCCCAACTGTGGAGCCGCGTTTTCGGTAACTCTCAACGGTCAAGAAAAACTGGCGATCGCTCAAGAGGTAGAGCGGAGTTTTCTGCGGAAACTAAACGCTAATGACGTGATTGGGGCAATTCGTCGAGCAGTAGCACAGCAGCACGATATAGAAGTTTTTCAGGTGCTGCTGCTCAGGACTGCCAGTATCCCCAAAACTTCCAGTGGCAAAGTTCAGCGCAGTGCTTGTCGGGCTGGGTTTCTAGCTGGAAACCTGAATGTGGAAGCATCTTGGTCTGCAAATCCTCAAAACCAAACAAAATTCCCGCATTTGGAAACGGAAGTAAAAGCAGAAAGTCAACAAGTGCAAACAGCATTGAGCCAGGATAAATCTTACAGTATTGAAGCTATCCAAGCTTGGTTAATTTCAAAAGTTTCAGAGCAACTGCAAGTTCTTCCAGAGGAAATAGACATTCAGCAACCCTTAGCCCAGTATGGTCTAAGTTCGATGGTTGCAGTTAGCCTTGCTGGTGTTGCTCAGGAATGGCTTGGACATAAAGTTTCTCCTACCTTATTGTACGATTATCCGACTATCGAACTTTTAGCCCAGCATCTAACAGAAAATACCTCTTCCCCATTGCCCATTGCCCATTGCCCCCCCACCAAGACGGAGGCGATCGCTATCATTGGTTTGGGCTGCCGTTTCCCCGGTGCCAATGACCCAAAAGCTTTCTGGCAGTTACTGCAAAACAAAGTGGATGCGATTACAGAAGTGCGATCGCGTTGGGATCTCAACGCATTGTATAACTCAGAACCCGCAACACCAGGGAAAATGAGTACCCGTTGGGGCGGATTTCTGGAGCAAGTAGACTCTTTCGACACCCAATTTTTCGAGATTGCGCCCCGAGAGGCAGAACGGATAGACCCTCAGCAACGGCTGTTATTAGAGGTAGCCTGGGAAACACTGGAAAACGCTGCTGTGTCACCGAACAAATTAGCGGGTAGCCAAACTGGTGTCTTCATTGGTATCAGTAGCAATGACTATTCCCGGTTTCAGTGTGAGTCATATGCTGATATTGATGCTTACACTGGTACTGGTAATGCCTTGAGCATCGCCGCCAACCGCCTGTCCTATGTGCTTGATTTGCGGGGACCTTCGTTAGCAGTAGATACCGCTTGCTCCTCATCCCTAGTATCCGTACACTTAGCGTGCCAAAGTTTGCAAAATAAAGAGTGCAACCAAGCTCTAGCAGGTGGGGTGAATTTAATTTTATCCCCAGAATTGACTATCACCTTTTCCCAAGCAAAGATGATGGCTGCCGATGGTCGTTGTAAGACATTCGATGCTGATGCCGACGGTTATGTGCGCTCGGAGGGCTGCGGCTTGGTACTCCTCAAGCGTCTTTCTGATGCCCAAAGCGACGGAGACAATATCCTGGCAATCATCAGAGGCTCGGCAATTAATCAAGATGGTCGCAGTAATGGGCTAACAGCGCCCAACGGACTTTCCCAGCAGGCGGTGATTCGGCAGGCACTTTCAAACGCTGGTGTGACACCATCTGAACTAAGTTATGTGGAAACCCACGGTACGGGTACTGCCTTGGGAGACCCGATTGAGGTGGAGTCCCTTAAAGCAGTGCTGCTGTCAGACCAATCTGGCAACCAGCCCTGTGCCCTTGGTTCAGTCAAAGCCAATATCGGTCATTTGGAAGCTGCTGCGGGCATCGCCGGCTTAATTAAAGTAGTACTCTCTCTACAACACGGGGAAATTCCACCCCAGTTACACCTAAACCAGTTGAATCCGCATATTTCTTTGAATGGTAGCTCATTTTACATTCCCAAGGAGCGACAACCTTGGCTTGGCGGATCGAAGTCTCGTTTTGCAGGGGTGAGTTCATTTGGCTTCGGTGGCACCAATGCCCATGTCGTACTGGAAGAAGCACCAAATGTAGAGACGTTACATGATGTAGAGACGTTACATCTACGGTCTCTACGTGAACGTCCTCTAAACCTTTTAACGCTGTCAGCCAAAAGTGAGAAGGCGCTTTTGGAACTAGCGCAACGTTATGCGGCATTCAGTGAAACGAACCCGACTGCTTCAATTGCAGATATCTGCTTTACTGTTAATACTGGGCGATCGCATTTTGACCACCGTTTAGCCGTTGTTGCTGAATCTACCTTACATCTGCGCGAACAGCTAGATGCTTTTGCTGCCCGAAGGGAAACTGTTGGACTATTTACGGGTCAGTTGACTAACCGCAAGCGCCCAAAAATAGCATTTCTATTTACGGGTCAGGGTTCTCAGTATATCGACATGGGACGGCAACTTTACGACACGCAGCCTACCTTCCGCAAAACCCTCGACCGCTGCGACGAAATTCTGCGTCCCTATTTAGAAAAGCCACTGCTGTCAGTCCTTTATCTGGACCTAAACGCAGCAGAGGAAAATACTCAATCTAAAATCGACGAAACCGCCTACACTCAACCAGCATTATTTGCTATAGAATATGCGCTCTACCAGTTATGGAAATCCTGGGGGATCGAACCTGCTGTGGTTATGGGTCATAGTGTGGGGGAATATGTCGCCGCAACTGTAGCTGGTGTATTTAGTTTGGAAGATGGTCTAAAGTTAATTGCCAAACGTGCTGCAAGAATGCAGGCTCTACCCAAAAATGGGAAAATGGTGGCAGTATTTGCGGATGAAGCACGGGTAAATTCAGCAATTCAACTTTATGCTCAGAATGTGGCGATCGCCGCTATTAATGCACCTGAAAACATTGTGATTTCTGGGAAACTGAATGCCATTGAAGCAGTAAGTGCTTCTCTGCGAGCCGAAGGCATTAAAACAAAATCTCTGCAAGTTTCCCATGCATTTCACTCGCCACTGATGGAACCCATACTAAACGATTTTACAGATGTTGCAGAGGCAGTTACTTATGCCAAACCTCATCTGCCCCTAATTTCCAACATTACTGGACAACTCGTCAATGATGACATTACTACCCCCCAATATTGGGTTCGTCACTTACGGCAGCCGGTCAAATTTGCCCAGAGCATCCAGACCTTGAACTTACATGGATGCGAAATCTTGGTAGAAATTGGACCAAAACCTGTTTTGCTGGGAATGGCACAACAATGTCTCCCGCAAAATACAAAGCTATGCTTCTTGCCCAGTCTGCAACCAAAGCAAGAAGATTGGCAGCAGTTGCTGCACACTTTGGGGCAGATGTACGTGCAAGGAATAGAGGTCAACTGGTCTAAGTTTGATCGAGATTATCAAAGACGCAAAGTAATATTACCTACCTACCCATTTCAAAGGCAAAAATATTGGATAGAAACCAGCAATACAACCGCAAACAAACAAAAAAGTTTTCAGCCGCAAAATCAAACAAAGAAACATCCCCTTTTAGGTTATCGATTAGAAGGCTTGGCTCTTCCAAATACTTATATATGGGAAACCGAGATTGACGAGCAGTATCTTTCGTACCTAAAAGAACATCGAGTTTGGGAAACCGTACTCATGCCTCATACCGCTTATATAGAAATTGCTTTGGCTGCTGCCGAGGAAGCGTTTGATGTCAAGTCTAACCATCTAACTAATTTGAAATTACATCACCCCCTGTTTTTATCTGAGAAACGAGATCAAAAAATTCAAGTTGTCTTAGTTTCTAATTCTGATGCTTCGTTGTCTTTTCACGTATATAGCTGTCAAATCAATCAAGAATCATCCTCCCAAGGGTGGACTTTATATGCCACTGCACAGGTTCATCTTTAGACAAACATATGTAAAATAAGCTTTGATATGAGAAAAATAAAGTATGAAGTTCGGTTTGATGTTTTTTGCCAGTAGTAAAGATGCTCTAATTAAAGATAAATACAGCCTGGTGATTGAAAGTGCCCAATTTGGCGATCGCCACGGGTTTTCTAGTATTTGGACACCACAGCGGCACTTGACAAAATTTGGCAGTCTTTATCCGAATCCAGCAGTATTAAATGCAGTACTGGCAAGAGAAACTCGGCACATTAGGTTACAAGCCGGAAGTGTTGTTTTGCCAATTCACGATCCTATTCGGATTGCTGAAGAGTGGGCTGTTGTTGATAATTTGTCCGCTGGTCGAGTTGGGATATCTTTTGCTTGCGGTTGGAATCCCAATGACTTTGTTTTTTTTCCTGAGAAGTATAAAGACCGTTACAAAGAACTGTTTAACGGTATTGAGGTTGTCCGAAAACTCTGGCAAGGTGAATCTATTCAGGTGACTAATGGAAACGGAAATCAGATTGATTTCAGGATTTATCCAACACCAGTTCAACCAGAACTTCCAATTTGGATTACTGCTGCTAGTAACCCTCAAACCTTTATTAAGGCAGGAGAAATTGGTGCTAATCTTTTAACTCACCTATTAGATCAAGATATAGAAGAATTAGCCGATAAAATTACCCTTTATCGTCAGGCACGAGCAAAGCATGGACATAATCCTGAAGGGATAGTGTCAATTATGTTACACACTTTTGTCGGTCAGGACTTTAATGTAGTTCGTGAACAAGTGCGTGTCCCTTACTGTGAATATCTCAAGTCTAATATTCGTCTACTTAAAGGTTTGGCTCAAAGTAGGGGTTCTAGATTAGATATATCTACGCTATCTGAAAAAGACCTTGATGAGTTTGTTAACTTCTTGTTTGAAAGATTTGCCAACTCTAGAGGACTCATTGGCACACCAGAAACGTGTCTTGATTTGCTCAGGCAACTTGACAGTATTGGAGTAGATGAAGTATCCTGCCTACTTGACTTTGGTCTAAGTAAAAATCTCATTCTGGAACATCTACCTCATCTCAATCAGCTTCGAGAACTTTATAACACTGAGGTGTCTGAGAAAAATGGCTCAGTTGTAAATCTTAACATTACTAATACTAATAGTATATTTTTAGATAATCCAGAAAAAGCTATACTAAAAACGAAAATTCTCCTTTCCACCGCAGAAACATTACCAGAAATCCGTAAGCGATGCACAAAGCATAAAAGTGCTGAAGAATTCTATAAATTTTTGTATAAGCATGGACTTCGGCTAGGAAGAACTTTTCAGGGTATAGAAAATTTGTGGCTGGGTAAAAAAGAAGCACTAGCACAAGTAAAGCTTCAGCTTACAGAAAGCAACTCCTATAATTCTCTGAGAATTCATCCGCCTCTTTTAGAAGCTTGTCATCAAGTTCTCTTAGCAACTTTACTTGATAAAATACATTTGACCAATGAGCCGTCACTGTATTTACCTATGGGGTTCAAGAGTTTTCAAATCTACGAGCCGATGAGCAATCAGATTTGGAGCCATGCACTTTTGTCAAATGTAGACATTAAGGAATCAATTGAAGGGGATGTTCGCATATTTGATGAAAACGGAAAATTATTAGTAGAAGTTTTTGGTTTACAGATGCAGCGTGTTGAACACCTGAGCCATCAAACCAGCATTAAAGATAATTATGCAAATTGGTTTTATGAATTGCAATGGGAACTTAAGCCGCTGGTAAAATTAGAGTCTTTACCTCGAGAACCAGGTAGTTGGATCGTCTTCGCCGATCGCCTGGGCATTGGTCAGACTCTGGCAAAACTTTTAGAGGCACAGGGACAAACCTGTTTTGTCGTTCATTGTCGCCAAGAAGATCGAACTCAAGTAGGTCAAATTCTGCTCGATCCAGCCGATCCTAAAGCGATGCAGGAACTAATCGAGCAGATGAAAACACAACTGCCCTGTCGGGGTGTGGTGCATCTTTGGAGTTTGGATACGACACCCACTGAAGAAACAACAATCTCTTCATTAGAGAAGGATCAAACGCTTGCATTGACAAGTACGCTACACTTAGTTCAAGCGCTCTTGAGGACAAACACATCTGAGTTGCCTCTGCTGTGGTTAGTGACCAGAGGAACGCAAAAAATTGGTTCAGAAGCTGATTTGCCAGCAATAGCTCAAGCTGCCACATGGGGGCTGGGACGTTCGCTTTCTATGGAGATGCCTCATATTTGGGGAGGACTTGTAGATATCGATCGCCAATTTTCCATTGCCTCTGCTGCAAAAGCCTTGTTCGAGCAACTTTGGCATCAAGACGGAGAAAGCCAAATCGCACTCCAAAGCGATACTAGGTATGTTGCTCGGCTTGTGCCTAGCCAGAACGTGCAAATAAATACACAACCGCTAAGTTTGCATTCTGATGCAACATATCTGATTACGGGTGGTTTAGGACATCTAGGGCTGAACACCGCCCGTTGGATGGTTGACAAAGGAGCGCGACATATAGTATTAATGGGACGGAGCGATGCTTCGAGTACTGCTCGGCAAGCGATCGCTCAACTAGAAGATAATGGCGCTCAAGTCTTAGTTGTCAAAGCTGATGTCTGCAATCAAGCAGATGTTGACAGAATATTTGAGAAAATTAAGGCGTACTATCCGCCACTTCGGGGAATTTTTCATGCTGCTGGTGTCGCTGGATTTCACCCCTTGCAGGATATGACACCTGATGCGATCGAGTCTGTACTCAATCCCAAAGTAGTAGGAACGTGGAACTTACATCAAATCACTTTAGGGATGAAGTTAGACTTTTTTGTTTGTATCTCCTCTATTGCATCAGTTTGGGGATCTGAAGGACTAGCTCATTACGCAGCAGCAAACCACTTTCTTGATATATTTGCACATTATCGTCATAGTCTTAAATTACCTGCGTTAACAGTTAATGTGGGACTGTTAGCTGATGGCGGTATGCATCGCCAGAAAGATTTTACAGGGATGGGGGAGCTACTTACTCAAATCGGGTTGAAATACTACTCCCCGCAAAATTTACTTAAAGCGGTGGAGTATTCCCTGGAAATAGGTGTCCCTCAGCAAATCATCATCGATATTGATTGGGCTATCTTTAAAGAACTTTATGAAGCACGGGAGCGCAGAACCCTCCTCAAACAAATTAACGTTCAATTGCCAAAGCCGTTTAAAGGACAATCAGGGCAACTGGGGGAGGTATTACAGCAATTAGAGAATGCATCCGAGGGCGATCGCTACGGTCTTTTGGTAGCTTATCTTCAGGCTAAAGTTGCCAAAGTTTTAAAACTCAAACATTCCCAACTACCGACTCCAGAACAAGGTCTTACTCAGATGGGCATGGATTCTCTGACCGCAATGGAATTAAAAAATGGCATTCAAAAAGAATTAGGTATAGACATTCCCATAATACAATTTATCGGGGGAACGACTATTGCTGCTTTAGCCACTGAGTTAAACAAACAGTTGACTCAAGGGGATAGGGATCGAGAAATTGAGTTCTCAACAGACGAGCAGAATAGCGATTGGATTGAGGGGGAAATATGATTTTATCTGAGTTTTTACAAGAGATTTCAATCAAAGGTTGGAAATTATGGAGTGAGAATGGACGGTTGCGCTATCGTGCCCCCAATAATGAAGCAACCTCCTCAGTATTAGAGCAACTTACACAGTATAAAGTAGAAATCCTGAAGTTGCTGCAACAGCCTAATCTCTTGGAGGTTTATCCCCTTTCCTACGGTCAGCGGGCGCTATGGCTATTGTGGCAATTGGCACCTGAGAGTTGCGCGTATAACGTAGCTTTTAACTGTCGCATTCGCTCTGATGTAGATGTTGCCGCTTTGGAGAAAGTTTTTCAGGTACTGAGCGATCGCCACCCGATTTTGCGTAGCACTTTTCCAAAGCTAGGAACAGAACCGATTCAGCAGGTTAATCCCGAACAAAAAGTAGACTTCCAACAGATCGATGCTACCAACAGCCACGAGGAAGAACTGAAAACAAAGGTTATTGCCGCATATCAAACCCCGTTCGATCTCGAACGCGGACCAGTCATGCGCGTGAGACTGTTTACCAGATCGAAGCAAGAGCATATCTTATTGCTAGTCATTCACCATATTATAGGTGAAGGTTGGTCAATCGGAATATTGCTGGATGAGTTGAAGGTGCTTTACCCAGCATTGAGAGCGGGTAGAGAGCTTACTCTTCCCCCTCCCGCACACTTGCATCAAGATTATGTGCGTTGGCAAAAGACAATAATCGATTTAGCAGAGGGAGAGCGTCTGTGGGACTACTGGCAGCAACAACTCGCAGGAGAACTACCCGTACTAAACTTGCCCACAGATAAACCCCGACCCTCGGTACAGACTTACAATGGTGCTTCCTATCCCCTGTATCTGAGCGAAATTCTTACCCAGCAACTCAAGGAACTGGCTCAGTCTGAAGGAGCTACATTATACACGATTCTCTTAGCTGCTTTCAAGGTGCTACTGCATCGCTATACCGATCAAGATGATATTTTAGTCGGATCTCCAACTGCAAGCAGGCATCGCCCAGAATTTACGCAGATAGTCGGCTATCTGGTTAATCCAGTTGTTTTACGGACAAATTTATCAGGAAATCCCAGCTTTAAGGAGTTTCTTGCTCAAGTTCGCAACACGGTCAATGCAGCAATAGTACATCAAGATTATCCCTTTCCACTGATTGTAGAACGGCTGCAACTTCATCGCGATTCTAGTCGCTCACCTATCTTTCAAGCTTGCTTCGTCCTCCAAAAACTACAGCAAACTCCAGATGTCCTCAAATTGTATTCCAGTCAGGTAGGCACCGCCATAGAATGGGGGGGATTGGTGCTGGAACCTTATGAAGTGCCACAACAAGAAGGGCAGTTCGATTTGACTCTAGAGATAGCTGATAGCGATGCTTTGTTAGTTGGAGTCCTCAAATATAACGCTGACTTGTTTAACAAAGAAACCATCGCTCAGATGGCAAGTCATTTCCAAACGCTATTAGAAGGCATTGTAACTCACCCGGAACTGGCGATCGCTCAATTACCACTGCTGAACGAGCAACAGAGATACCAGTTGCTAGTGGAGTGGAACCAAACAGCAGCAGATTATCCACAGCATAAATGCATCCATCAGTTATTTGAGGAGCAGGTGCAACGTACACCTAATGCCGTAGCGGTGGTGTATGAAAACCAGCAGTTGACCTACCAGCAGTTGAACGAGCGAGCCAATCAGTTAGCCCACTATCTGCAATCTTTGGGGGTAAAACCTGAGGTGTTAGTGGGTCTTTGTGTCGAACGTTCGCTAGAGATGATTGTTGGAATTTTGGGAATTCTCAAAGCAGGTGGTGCTTATGTACCACTAGACCCTGAGTATCCCCAAGACCGTTTAGCCTATATGTTAGCAGATTCCCAAGTCCCGGTGCTGCTTACTCAAGAAAAACTTATCCCTGTGTTACCTAAGCATCCAGCGCACGTTATTTGTCTAGATACTAAGTGGGAACAAATTGCTACGGAACAAAAGACATATCCGGTAAGTGGTGTCCAACCAGAAAATTTGGCTTACGTAATTTATACTTCTGGGTCTACGGGAAAGCCGAAGGGTGTGATGAATGCTCACCAGGGGATCTGCAATCGCTTGTTATGGATGCAAGAGGCATACCAATTGACACCCACAGATAGCGTGTTGCAAAAAACTCCTTTTAGCTTCGATGTCTCAGTATGGGAATTCTTTTGGACTTTGTTAGCAGGGGCACGTTTGGTTATTGCCAAACCAGGTGGACATCAAGATAGAGATTATTTGGTTAACCTCATTGCCCAAGAGCAGATTACCACTGTGCATTTTGTTCCCTCGATGCTGCAAGTCTTTCTTGAAAGTCGAGATTTAGAACAATGTCACTGTTTGCGTCGGGTCATCTGTAGCGGTGAAGCCCTCCCCCTTGACCTACAGGAAAAATTCTTCCAGCGTCTTGGCGGTGAATTGCATAATCTGTACGGTCCAACAGAAGCGGCAATTGACGTGACAGCTTGGCAGTGTCAAAGAAACAGCGATTTGAGAACTGTACCTATCGGTCGCCCCATTGCCAACATGCAGATTTATATCCTCGATCCATATCTGCAACCTGTTTCCATTGGAATGACTGGTGAACTTTATATTGGGGGTATAGGAGTTGCTTGTGGCTACCTCAACCGTCCGGATTTAACTGCCGAAAGGTTTATTACCAATCCCTTCACTAATTTTGGATTGTCGAGTCCAGAATTATCTGAAACTCAAGCGCAATTTAATAATCTAAAATCTCAAATCCAAAATTTAAATAAGAGTGAACGTCTGTACAAAACAGGAGACTTAGCCCGCTATTTACCAGATGGCAACATTGAATTTATTGGGCGTATTGACCATCAAGTTAAGATTCGCGGCTTCCGCATTGAGTTGGGAGAGATTGAATCGGTTTTGAACACTCATCCTCAAGTGCAGCAAGTTGTAGTCATCACCAGGGAAGACCAACCAGGCAACAAGCGCTTAGTAGGCTATATTGTTTGTAACTTTGAGCCACCGACCATCAACGAACTACGCAGCTTTTTGAAGCAGCAACTGCCAGAGTATATGGTGCCGGGCGCCTTCGTGTTGCTTGAGGCAATGCCGCTTACTCCCAACGGCAAGGTGGATCGCAAAGCCTTGCCTGTGTCAGCAGATTTGGCGGGAGAAAGAGAGTTTGTGCCTCCCCAAACCCTGACTCAAGAGTTAATCGCCAACATCTTTACTGCCGTCTTGAAAGTACCAGTGGGGATCTACGACAACTTCTTTGAGCTTGGGGGACATTCCCTGCTAGCCACCGAGATCGTATCGAAGCTGCGGCAAGCCTTTGAAATAGAAGTGCCTTTGCGATCGCTATTTGAATCTCCCACCGTAGCTGAATTAGATCGAATTTTAAGTGAATTACGTCAGGCTGAACCTCTTGGAGGGCAAAAACTTGATGTTTCTCTCCCACCTCTTGTGCCAGACCCAGACCAACGCTATCAACCCTTCCCCCTAACTGATATTCAGCAAGCTTACTGGCTTGGTCGCGATTCCACCTTTGACTTGGGTAATATCGCAAGTCACGCTTACTTTGAGATCGATTGCTTTGACTTAAATCTGAAACGCCTCAACCAAGCTTGGCAGCAATTAGTTGATCGTCATGATATGCTGCGGGCAGTGGTGCTACCAAACGGTCAACAGCAAGTCCAGGAACTTGTTCCTCCCTATCAGTTTCAAGTGTTGGATTTGCGCCAATCACCCCAAATTGCCACTCAGCTAGAGGCGATTCGCGATCAAATGTCCCATCAGGTCTTGCCAGCTGACCAATTGCCTCTGTTCGAGATCCGTGCTTCTATTCTAGATGAAAAGCGTATCCGCCTGCACCTCAGCATTGATGCTCTCATTGCTGATGCCTTTAGTTTAAACCTGATTGGGCAACAGTGGCTGCAACTGTACCAAAATCCTGATAGTTTGCTCCCCAAAATAGAACTGTCGTTTCGAGACTATGTTTTAGCGGCATTAGCTTTTAAGGATACACCCCAGTATCAGCGCGATCGCAAATACTGGTTAAATCGTCTAAATACTTTACCACCAGCACCGGAGTTACCATTAACCAGAAATTTAACTTCCACACAAGAACCTCAGTTCCACCGGCGCAGCGCTCAACTTTGCCCAGAAGATTGGCAGCAATTGAAAAACAAAGCTGTTCGGGCTAATCTAACTTTTTCTAGTGTGTTATTAGCTGCTTTTGTTGATATATTAAACCTTTGGAGTAAAAATCCGAAATTTACGATCAATTTGACTCTTTTCAATCGCTTACCTTTACATCCTCAAGTTAATGACCTTGTAGGAGATTTTACTTCCCTTAACCTACTAGAGGTTGATAACTCAATAGCAGCTCCATTTACCAACCGCGCTCAACGCTTACAGCAGCAATTGTGGCAGGACTTAGATCGCCAATATTTTAGTGGAGTTGATGTGCAGCGAGAACTTCGCCGTCAGCGAGGAAGTTACCAACCAATGGGGGTTGTATTTACTAGTATATTGGGTCTCAATTCCTTAGTTCAAGAGGAATTTAATCTCAACCAGTTGGGAGAAATGGTCTATGGAATCAGTCAAACACCGCAAGTATGGCTAGATCAGCAGATTTACGAGCAAGATGGGGCTTTAGTTTTCAACTGGGATGCGGTAAAAGAATTGTTTCCTGTAGGTCTTCTTGACGATATGTTTGAGACCTACTGCAATTGGCTGAAAAACTTAGCTACTTTTGATCGTGCTTGGGATGAACTTTACCCTCAACTGTTACCACCAGCTCAACTTGAACTCATATCTGCTGTGAATGATACGGCAACGAGAGTTTCAGAGAAGACCTTACACGGTTTATTTATCGAGCAGGTGAAATTACGCGCCCAAGCGATCGCTATCATTACTCCAGAGCGCACTTTGACTTATCAGGAATTGTACCTCAAAGCTAACCAACTTGGTCATCAACTACGGCAATTAGGTGCTACACCTAATACACTTGTAGCTGTCATTATGGAGAAGGGCTGGGAACAAGTTATAGCAGTTTTAGGCATCTTAATATCTGGCGCAGCTTATTTACCTATTGACGTAGAACTGCCTAGAGAGCGTCAATTATACTTGCTTGAGCAAGGAGAAGTCAAGCTGGTTTTAACTCAATCTCGCCTTCAGGAAAAATTATCTTTGCCAAAAAAAGTTGAATGTTTGTTAGTTGACACTGAGGAATTGTCAGAACTAAATTCAAGTTTTCTCGAATCAGTGCAGTCTAGTACTGATTTAGCTTATGTTATTTATACCTCTGGTTCTACAGGTGTGCCCAAAGGAGTGATGATTGACCATCAAGGAGCGGTCAATACTATATTAGATATCAACCAGCGCTTTGGAGTAGGAGCAGGCGATCGCGTACTTGCTTTATCGGCTTTAAACTTTGACCTGTCGGTGTATGACATTTTCGGTTTGCTAGCAGCAGGGGGATGTCTGGTTATACCCTCACCAGAGAAAATAAAAGATCCATCTCACTGGTTAGAGTTGATGACCTCTCACCAAGTAACTTTGTGGAACACAGTGCCGGCTTTGATGCAAATGCTGGTAGAATATTTGACTGGAAACCCAGACAAAGTAACATTATCATTGCAATTAGCTTTATTGAGTGGGGATTGGATTCCTCTGAGTTTACCAAAACAAGTAAAAGCCCTAGGGTCAGACGTACAGGTTGTGAGCCTTGGAGGAGCAACTGAAGCCTCGATTTGGTCAATTTATTATTTAATTGAGGAGGTTGACCCAAGCTGGAAAAGTATTCCTTATGGGAAACCCTTGCTAAATCAACGCTTTTATGTATTCAATGAGTTGATGCAGCCTTGTCCACTTTGGGTATCAGGGCAACTTTATATTGGAGGTATCGGACTAGCTCAGGGATACTGGAAAAATCAACTTAAGACACAAGCCAGCTTTATTACTCATCCCGTCACTCAAGAGCGATTATACAAAACGGGTGACTTAGGACGGTATTTGCCGGATGGCAATATTGAATTTCTCGGTAGAGAAGATTTTCAGGTAAAAATCAATGGATACCGCGTTGAACTCGGTGAAATTGAGGCAGTGTTAAGGCAGCATCCTACAGTTAAAGAAGCGGTTGTGACTTTAGTCGAGGAGTCGCGGGAGAAAAAACGCTTGGTAGCCTATGTTGTTCAAAAGGCTACATCTAACTTGCAACCCGCTCAAAGTGAAGCCTACGATCCCCATCAATTACCAGGAGTAATAGTCGATCCCCTAGAACGCATTGAATTTAAACTTAGACAACCAGGATTACGACAGTTACAATCCGCTCAAACGACTATCGAGTTACCCAAACCAGAGTTTGATGAAGCGCTTACCCAAGCTTACTTAGCACGTCAAAGTTATCGAGAATTTCTGCCAAAATCTATTTCTCTAGAAGAGTTTAGCCAGTTTTTCAGTTGCCTGCTACCAATGCAACTAGAGAATTATCCTCTACCCAAATATCGCTATCCTTCTGCTGGAAATCTTTATCCTGTACAAACATATTTATTCGTCAAGCCCAATGCAGTGAACGGGCTAGAAGCCGGTATCTATTACTACCATGCTTCTGAGCATCGCCTAGTTTTACTTTCTTCCGTTACAGAAATTGATGACAGTGTTTATGGAGGCAATAAGTCAATTTTTGAACAGTCAGCTTTTTCAGTATTTTTGATTGGGCAGTTAAGTGCGATTTCTCCCATGTATGGGGAACTTGCTATGAACTTTTGTCTTTTAGAAGCAGGTCACATGGGTCAGCTTTTGATGAGTAACGCGCCGGCTTACTCAATTGGATTGTGTCCGATTGGCAATCTAGAATTCAGCAAATTACGAGAGTTGTTTAAGCTGGAATCAACCCATAATCTGCTTTATAGTTTTGTTGGGGGAAAAATTGACTCTTCTCAAACCAAGCGATGGTTCTCATCTAATTCTGGACAAAAAGCAAACTCGATTTCTGACGAACTACGCGAGTATCTTCGTCAGAAGTTACCTGAATACATGGTACCCAAAAGTTTCATGCAGCTAGAAGCTTTGCCACTGACACCCAACGGCAAAGTCAACTACAAAGCCTTGCCACAGCCCGAAGTTGAACTTCAACAGGAAAAAGCATTTGTTGCTCCCCGTACCTCTGTTGAGAAACAGTTAGCTCAAATGGTGGAAAATATTCTCTGTTTAGATCGAGTTGGAATTTACGACAATTTCTTTGAAGTAGGGGGGGATTCTCTTCTAGCAACTCGGCTCATCTCCAGAATTAGGGAAACTTTTGCGATTGAGCTTCCTTTACGCCAATTCTTTGAAGACTCTACTGTGAGTAACATAGCTGACTACATTGAAACAGTTAGTTGGGTGGGACAAGAGGTAGTTGCAGAAATAGAGCTTGAAGAGGAAGAAATATGAATCAAAAAAGCGTGGTGAAGTTGCTTTCTCAACTGCGTCAACTGAATATTCAAGTTATAGCTGAAGGAGAAAAGTTATCCTATGCGTAAAAAATTATCTTGGGATATGCTTCGTAAGTTACTTCATGGTTACAATACTATTCGTAAAAATAGCCAAAAACCTGAATTAGCTAGGTTAAAAGACATTTATTCGGGAAAGTTCCAGTTCGCTGAATTGGTTTCACCTAACTTTATTAGCCTGCTCAGTAAGGCTGTTAGTAAAGATAAGGACAGCCATTATCTTGACAAGATGCAGCGTCCATTACTATATTTTCCGTTCTTAACTGCCAAACCCTTTCACGAGAAAGACGAGAACGCAGAACTCTTGGAGCGATATGCAGATATTATCCGCAAGGAATTCTCTGCAATTGATGAATTCTTGTACAAAAAACATCCAGCGACGCTAGTTAAAGATGGCAAATGGGATACTTTTACACTTTTCCGTAATGGAGTAAAGCATGAGGCTAACTGTGCACTCTGTCCGGAAACAACCCGCATTATCGAGCAATTGCCACACTGCTGCAATTGGCATGGCATGGCCTATTTTTCAGTCCTTCAACCAGGGGTACACATTCCACCACACTGCAGTTACACGAATGGTCGCCTGCGATATCACTTAGGGTTGGAAGTACCAGAGGGCGTCTGGATACGAGTGAAGGATGATGTTCGTTATTGGATTTCTGACAAATGTCTAATCTTTGACGATTCATTCGAGCATGAGGTTTTCCATAAAGGGCAAACACGAAGAGTCGCCTTGATTGTAGATTTATGGCATTCAGACTTGAGCAAAGAAGAACGCAAAGCGCTTGAGGAGATTTATATCGAATTCAAGACCTAGACTTAGTTCAATGGGACAAGAGTTACAAGTTGCAGAAATAGAGCTTGAAGAGGAAGAAATATGAATCAAAAAAGCGTGGTGAAGTTGCTTTCTCAACTGCGTCAACTGAATATTCAAGTTATAGCTGAAGGAGAAAAGTTACGTTATCAAGCTCCTAAAGGAGTTTTGACTCCCGAACTGCGTCAAGAAATTGCTGAGTATAAAGCACAAATTCTCGCATTTCTGAGTACAGTCAATAGAAATGAGAGGTCTGTACTTTCAGCAATTGAGATTATTCCTAGAAACGAAAACTTACCTCTTTCTTTTGGTCAAGAACGATTATGGTTTTTAGACCAACTTCAAGGTTCAACAGCTTATAACGAGCATGGGGGAATACGAATTACAGGTAAGCTAGATGTGACGGCGATACAATCTGCTTTTGCAGAAGTTTTGCGCCGCCACGAAGTGCTGCGGACGACTTTCCCGTTAGTTAATGGCAAGCCGACACAAGCGATCGCCCCACAGGTAAACGCAGAAGTAGCGCTGCTCGATTGGCAGCATTTAACCGAGAGTACGCGGGAGAGCCAATTGCAGCATTATGCCCAACAGCAAGCCCAGACGCTGTTTGATTTGGCATCCGGTCCTCTGGTGTGTGCCACCTTAGTACACTTAGCTGCTGAAGAATGGGTGCTGTTGATTGTGATGCACCATATTATTTGTGACTATTGGTCAGTCAATATTTTTATTCAAGAACTCTCTGCTCTGTATCAAAGTTTCACTCAGGGTCAGCCATCTCCTTTACCAGAACTTGTTATCCAGTATGCTGATTATGCTTCTTGGCAACGTCATCGGCTGAATGGCTTGCTTGAAACGCAACTCTCTTACTGGAAGAAACACTTAGCTGATGCTCCTTCTGTGCTACAGTTGCCAAGCGATCGCCCCCGACCATCGGTGCAAAGCTATCGGGGTGAGGCTCAAACATTTATTTTAGACCAATCGTTGACCAAAAAGTTGCAGCAACTTAGCCAAACTTTTGGAACAACGCTGTTTATGACGCTGCTGACGGCGTTTTCCACTCTATTGTACCGCTACAGCAATCAAGAGGATATTGTTATTGGCTCGCCCATCGCTAACCGTAACCGGGCAGAAATTGAATCGCTGATAGGATTTATTGCCAACGTATTGGTGTTGCGGGTGCGCTTTGAAAACAATCCCAGCTTTGCACAGTTGCTGGAGCAAGTGCGGGAAGTGACTTTGCAAGGGTATGCTCATCAGGATGTGCCGTTTGAGCAAGTGGTAGAAGCTTTACAACCAAAGCGTTCTTTAAGTTACTCGCCGCTGTATCAGGTAATGTTCGTGTTGCAGAATGTTCCAAAAGAGCCGCTAGTGTTACCAGGGGTGACTTTAAAGCCATTCACTCCCAAGACCCAAACAGCTAAGTTTGATTTGACACTCATGATAGAGGAGAGCGAGCAGGGCTTGATCGGAACTTGGGAGTACAACACCGATTTATTCAACAAGGAAACCATCGCTCGCATGTGTGAGCATTTCCAAACATTGTTGTCAGCCATTGTAACTCATCCAGAACAAAGAGTTAGTCAATTACCACTGCTGAGTGAGCAACAGAGATACCAGTTGCTGGTAGAGTGGAACCAAACAGCAGCAGACTATCCGCAAAACAAGTGCATCCATCAATTGTTCTTTGAGCAGGTCGAGCGTACCCCCGATGCTGTAGCGGTAGTATGTGAAGAGCAAATTATTACCTACAAAGAGTTAAATAATCGTGCCAATCAACTAGCGCGTTATTTGCAAGACTTAGGTATCAGACCTGAGGTGCGGGTCGGTGTGTGTATAGAGCGCTCTGTGGAAATGGTTGTGGGACTGTTGGGGATTCTCAAGGCAGGTGGTGCTTATGTGCCACTAGACCCAACATATCCCCAAGAGCGTTTGCGCTATATGTTAGATGATAGTGGAGCGTTGCTGCTGCTAACTCAGCAAAAGTTGCTGGACTTATTGCCGCCACATTCAAAAGGTGCAGTATGTTTGGATACAGACTGGCAGTCAATTGCCGCCCAGAGTACAGACAATTTTGTTAGTGATGCCACCGCCAAGAACTTGGCTTATGTGATTTATACATCGGGGTCTACTGGCAAGCCAAAAGGTGTGGCGATCGAACATCATAGCACAGTGACTTTATTAAATTGGGCGCAAGATATATTTACACCAAAGCAACTAGCTGGGGTCTTGGCTTCAACCTCAATTTGTTTCGACCTTTCAGTGTTCGAGCTGTTTCTTCCCTTAAGTGTGGGTGGTAAGGTTATATTAGCTGAAAATGGATTGCATTTACCTACCATTACCGCTGAAGCGGAAGTTACCTTAATTAATACGGTTCCCTCTGTCGTTGCGGAGTTACTCCGAACCAACAGTATTCCAGATAAAGTGCGTACAGTCAACTTGGCTGGTGAACCTCTGCAAAATCAACTGGTGCAACAGTTATATCAGCAAGTTAAAATTGAGAAGGTTTTTAATCTTTACGGTCCATCGGAAGATACCACCTACTCCACCTTTGCCTTGTGCCTTCAAGAAGAAAAGCAGGCGATCGCAAGCAACTCAATAACCATTGGTCGTGCGATCGCAAATACGCAAATATATATTTTAGACCGTCACCTTCAACCCCTACCAATCGGTGTTCCTGGAGAAATATACATCGGTGGCGCTGGTTTAGCCCGATGTTATTTCAACCATCCAGAGTTAACCGCACAGAAATTTATCCCTAATCCCTTTGGCAACCAACTTTCCTCCCGTCTCTATAAAACTGGCGACTTAGCACGTTACCTACCAAACGCGAATATTCAGTTTTTGGGTCGCATTGACAATCAGGTGAAGATACGCGGCTTTCGCATTGAACTTGGGGAAATTGAAACGGCGCTTACCGCACATCCCCAAGTACTTGAAGCAATAGTCATTGTCCGAGAAGACACTCCAAGCGACAAACGCCTAGTAGCTTATATAGTTGCACAAAATTCACCTACCAGTAGCGAACTACGCTTTTTCCTCAAACAGAAGCTACCCGACTACATGCTGCCCAAGTATTTTGTTATACTAGAAAGGTTGCCGTTAACCCCGAACGGCAAGGTGGATCGTAAAGCCTTGCCTGCTCCCGAAGCAGATTTTGTGCGTGGATTTGTACCTCCCCAAACCCCCATTGAACAGACCTTAGCTGCTATTTGGCAGGAAGTCCTCGAAGTGTCACAAGTTGGCATTGATGATAATTTCTTTGCGATCGGAGGAGATTCCATCCTCAGTATCCAAGTGGTTTCTCAGGCTAAACAAGTCGGCATTCAAATCACTCCCAAACAGCTATTCCAATATCAAACCCTTGCCGAACTTGCTGCTGTTGCTAACACAACCACTGCCGTGCTTGCTCAACAAAAGGTAGTCACAGGAGAGGTTCCCCTAACTCCGATTCAAAAGTGGTTTTTCGAGCAAAATTGGTCTAACCCGCATCATTTTAATCAGTCGGTACTGCTGCAACTGCCCAATAACTTCAATCCCTCATTTTTGTCCAAAGCAGTTAGCCAGTTACTAGAACATCACGATGCTTTGCGTCTTTTGTTTATTTCCACTGAGGGAAACTGGCGGCAAATCAACAAAGGACTTGAAGACAGCGTGCCGTTTGAGCAAGTGGATTTATCTCAAGTTCCCCAGTCCGAACAACTTACAGCTCTTGAGGAAATTGCCGCCCGACTACAAGCTAGCTTAAACCTAAATGTTGGTCCGTTGATGCGAGTCGTGCTGTTTAACTTAGGTAGCAACTGTTGCCAGTGTTTACTAATTGCGATTCATCACCTCGCAGTCGATGGTGTCTCCTGGCGAATACTGCTTGAAGATTTGTTTGCTGTCTATCAGCAGCTAGAACGAGGAGAAAGCATTCAACTGCAAAAGAAAACCACCGCCTTTCAAGATTGGGCGATACGTCTGAGTCATTATGCACAATCAAACATTTTACAGCAACAGTTAAATTACTGGCTGAACCTGCCTTGGTCGAAAGTAGCACCACTGCCAGTGGATGAGCCTGCTAACAAACAATATAATACCGTGGCGAATGCGGCTGAAGTATCAGTTGCTTTGGATAAAAAACAAACTGATGCCCTCTTGCAGGAGGTCTGTGTTGCCTACAACACCCAAATAAATGATGTTCTGTTGACTGCTTTAGCGCAGAGTTTGAGGAAGTGGACTGGGAAATCTGCGTTTCTCATTGATTTGGAGGGACATGGACGAGAAGACTTATTTGAAGAGGTAGACTTGTCCCGAACAGTCGGCTGGTTTACGAGTCTTTTTCCAGTGCTGTTGCACTTAGAAAGTACAACTGACCTTGGGGAAACTCTCAAGGCTGTTAAAGAACAATTGCGAGGAATTCCTCTTCGGGGTATTGGCTACGGTATTCTACGTTACCTCAGTCAAGAGAGTGAAATTTGCATTCAACTTCAGGCTTTGCCCCAAGCAGATATTTGCTTTAACTACTTTGGTCAATTTGCACAGTCAGGATTTCTTGGGGTAAGTTGGCAATTTGATGCTGTGTCTAAGCGCTTTGACCGCAGTAGTGAGGGTGGGCGTCCTTATTTGTTGGATGTTAACGCGATGGTGGTTGAAGGAAAGTTGCAAATCACTTGGACTTACTGTTGTCAAGTTCATCACAGTGCTACAGTGAAGCTGCTGGCACACAATTATATCGAGGAACTGCAAAAACTGATTGACCATTGTCTGTCTCCTGAGGCTAAGGGTTACACTCCCTCAGATTTTCCGGAAGCAGGGTTAAGCCAAGAACAACTTGACACTCTACTGGCGGAGGTAGGATTTTGAATCAAAAAGCAGAAAAAAGCAAGAACATCGAATCAATTTATCCCCTCTCGCCAATGCAGCAGGGAATGTTGTTTCACACTGTTTACGCTCCCAACTCAGGAGTCTATGTTGAGCAAGTGCTTTTCACCATCTGCGGTGAACTTAATATAGCTGCCTTTAAGCAGGCATGGCAGAAATTGGTAGAACGCCATCCGGTTTTGCGGACTCTGTTTGTTTGGGAAAAGCAGCAGGTGCCCTTGCAGGTGGTACGCAAACAAGTGGAGTTACCTTGGAATTATTGCGATTGGCGAGAACTGTCTCCAAAGGCGCAACAGCAGCGCTTGGAGGAATTTTTGCACGCAGACCGATATCAAGGCTTTGTACTCAACCAAGCACCCCTAATGCGCTTCACCCTCATGGAGCTTGCCTCGCAACGCTATCAGTTCCTCTGGAGCCATCACCACATCATAATGGATGGTTGGTGTCTCCCCATTCTCCTCAAAGAAGTCTTAACTTTTTACGAAGCCTACAACCGAGGTGAAAGCTGCTACATACCTGCTTTGAGTCCCTACCGAGATTACATTGCTTGGCTGCAAAAGCAAGACGTATCTGAGGCAGAAGCATTTTGGCGACGAACCCTTAAGGGATTTAGAACGCCCACGCCCCTAGTAGTGGATCGACCATCTCTTCAAAGCTTAGAGCAGTATCCCACTTATCACAAGCAGGAACTGAGTTTATCCTCCGAAGTAACTCAAAAGCTTCAATCTTTGGCACGACAGCATTCTATCACCTTGGCTACTCTAGTGCAAGCTGCTTGGGCAATGCTTTTGAGTCGCTATAGTGGAGAGTCAGAAGTTTTGTTTGGGGTGACTGTTTCGGGTCGTTCTGGCAATTTATCAGGCATCGAAGAGATGGTCGGACTGTTTATCAACACTTTACCCTTGCGGGTTTCAGTCCCCAGAGAAAAGCCTGTGTTGCAATTGTTACAAGAAGTGCAACAGATGCTCTTAGAATTGCAGGAGTATGCTTACATCCCACTAGCAGAAGTTCAACGGCTGAGTGAGGTTAAAGCTCCTTTGGCTCTGTTTGAGAGCATTTTGGTGTTTGAGAACTATCCGGTGGATAAATCTTTGCGGCAGTCAAACCACTCCTTCAAAGTCACTGAGGTGGAAGTTTTTGAACAAACAAACTATCCCCTGACTGTGTTGGTTTTTGCTGAAGAAAAGTTGTTAATTAAAATAAGCTACGATCGCAGCCGTTTTGAAGCCGATACCATTACTCGCATGGGTGGACACTTGCAGACGTTGTTAGAAGCGATCGCTTCTAATCCAAACCAGCAAGTGGAAAAACTGCCATTGTTGACAAAAGCACAGCAGCACCAGTTGTTATTAGAGTGGAACCAGACAGCAGCAAACTACCCTCCAGATAAGTGTCTCCATGAATTGTTCTTTGAGCAGTCTTTGAGCACTCCCAACGCGGTAGCGGTGGAGTTTGAAAACTCTCAGTTGACCTATCAGCAGTTAAATGAGCGAGCCAATCAGTTAGCCCATTATCTGCAATCGCTTGGGGTCGAACCTGAGGTATTAGTGGGGTTGTGCGTTGAACGCTCCTTGGAGATGGCGATCGCGGTCTTGGCTATCCTCAAAGCTGGTGGAGCGTATGTGCCGCTCGACCCCGCTTATCCCCAAGAACGGTTGGCTTTTATGCTGGAGGATACTCGCTCAAAAGTTTTGCTGACTCAATCTCGATTGCGATCGCACCTCCCCGAATCAGATCGTGTTTTCTGTATAGATGAACAATGGGAAGTTATTGCCCAACAACCCTCCACTAATCCAGCTAGCCCCGTCCAGCCAAGCAATCTTCTCTACGTCATTTACACCAGTGGCTCTACTGGGCGACCCAAAGGCATTACACTATCTCACCAAGCCTTGGGCAACTTGATTTACTGGCATCTCGAAACCATGAAGCAGGGAGTTGGGGTTCTCCAATTTGCATCGTTGAGCTTTGATGCCAGCTTCCACGAAATGTTTGCTGCCTGGTGTTCTGGTGGAACATTATACATGATTCCGGAAAGCCTGCGGTTGGATGTGGAAAAACTCGTTGATTTTTTAGCTGAAAAACCGATACAGAAAGTCATTTTGCCAGTAGCCCTTTGGCAGCAGATAGCCCAAGTTTATGGGCAGCAAGCCGATTTGTTCCGTAATATTACTGAGGTAATAATTACAGGTGAGCAGTTGCAAATTACCCAGCCTATTATTGATTTGTTTAAGCAGTTAAACCACTGCCGCCTGCATAATCATTATGGTCCCTCAGAGACTCACGTAGTTACTGCATTTACATTTAACGACTCACCAGATACTTGGCGTATTTATCCTCCAATAGGCAAACCAATAGCCAACACGCAAATCTATATTTTAGACGAGCATTGGCAACCCGTTCCCATCGGCGTTCCAGGGTTCTTATTTATTGGGGGGGCAAATCTGGCACGGGGTTATCTCAATCGTCCGGACTTAACAGCACAGAAGTTTGTTCCCAATCCCTTTGGTAAAGGGCTGCTTTACCAAACCGGAGACTTGGCGCGTTATCTGCCGGATGGCAACATTGAATTTATCGGGCGGGTAGACGACCAGGTTAAGGTTCGCGGCTTCCGGGTTGAATTGGGTGAAGTGGAAGCGGTGTTAAACAAACACCCACAGTTAAGCCAAGCGGTGGTAACAGTGCAAGGAAACGCAGCCAATGAAAAGCGACTGGTCGGCTATGTAGTTCCAAAGTCCGAGACAGTAACAACCGAGCAGTTGCGCTCTTTTCTGTTGCAGAAGTTACCGGAGTACATGATTCCATCAGCGTTTGTTACTCTAGAATCCCTGCCCTTAACTCCCAATCAGAAGATCGATCGCCGTGCTTTACCTATACCGGATTTGCAGCCAAGTCGCTCAGATGACTATGCACTGCCCCGCAATCCAAAAGAAGAAATTATTGCCAACATCTTCGCCTCGGTTCTGAAACTTGAGCACCTAGGTGTTGATGATAACTTCTTTGAACTGGGTGGGCATTCTCTACTCGCCACTCAAGTTGTATCGAGGCTGCGAGAAGCCTTTCAAATCGAGATCCCCTTGCGTACTCTATTTGAAGCACCCACCGTTGCCGAACTCGCTCAAGCTATCTGGGCACTGCGTCAGACTGCTTCGGGATTAGTAATTCCTCGACTTAAGCCTGTATCAAAAAATACGAATTTTTTGGCGCTATCTTGGGCGCAAGAACGGCTGTGGTTTTTAGACCAACTAGAATCGGACAGTGCGACCTACAATATGCCAGCAGCGCTTGAGATATCTGGAGAGCTAAATGTAAAAGCCCTAGAGCAAGCCTTAACGGAAATTATACAACGCCACTCGGTTCTGCGTACAACTTTTGCCACGGTCAACGGAACTCCAATGCAGGCGATCGCCCCTGCTGTGGCAGTAACTATTCCCGTTGTAGATTTGCGATCGCAAAGCGTGCGCGAAGCGCAATCGATCAACAAAAACTCGCGGAAAGATCGCGTAAAATCCGAAGCAACCCAAGAAGCTCAACAACCCTTTAATCTAGCGAGTGGTTCCCTAATCCGCTTTAAACTTTTGCAACTGGCACAATCTCATGTGCTGCTTGTAACCATGCATCATATAGTTTTCGATGCTTGGTCAATCAGCATTTTTGTTCGAGAACTGATTGCTCTCTATGAAGCAGCCTTGCATCAACAGCCTTGTGTGTTGCCCGCCCTACCAATTCAGTATACTGATTTCGCGTGCTGGCAGCGACAATGGCTTCAAGGAGGAGTGTTAGAAACGCAACTGAACTATTGGAAGCAGCAACTTGCTGGCAATTTACCAGTACTACAGCTACCTATTGATTACCCCCATTCACTAACTCAGAATTATCAAGGAGCACAGCAAGTTCTACGTTTGCCCAAGTCTCTGACCGCAGCAGTTAAAACTTTGAGCCGCCAAGAGGGAGTCACTGTGTTTATGACCTTGTTGGCAGCATTCAAAGTATTACTGTCCCGCCACACTGGACAGGAAGATATTATTGTCGGTTCACCGATTGCGGGTCGTAACCACCTTGGAACTGAAGAGCTAATTGGCTTTTTTCTGAACACTCTACCCCTACGCACTAACTTGTCAGGAAATCCCAACTTCCGGCAGTTGTTAAGCAAAGTGCGTGATGTGACACTATCAGCTTACAACCACCAAGACATTCCCTTTGAAAAGTTGGTTGAAGAACTGCGACCAGAACGCTCCTTGAGTCGGCATCCAGTGTTTGATGTGATGTTTAACATGATCAATACACCGGAGGTAGCACTAGAAATTCCCGGCTTGACTTTTGAGCCGTTGGAGCTAACACAGCAGTCGTCAAAATTCTGGATGACAGTATTCGTTCAAGAGGTGGCAGAGGAACTTAACATTAAGCTGGTGTATCGACAGAACCTGTTCTCATCCGAACGTATGACTGCTTTTCTGGAACAGTTTGAGCATTTAGTGCAACAAATCGTGGCTGAACCTGAGCGTTCGATTCAATCTTATTCTCTAGTTACACCACAGTCGCGCTCTTTGTTGCCAGATGCGAATGCTGGGCTTGATGAACCTGACTACGAACCAGTGACTGCCCTGTTTGCTGCTTGGGTTGAGAAAGCACCTCGGCAAACGGCTATCCGTCAGAACGATCGCATGTGGACTTACCAGGAATTGTCCCAAAGCGCCCATACTATTGCACAGGTTCTCTTAAGTTCCGGTGTGCAACAGGGAGATGTAGTAGCTGTGTGCGGTGCGAAGAGTTTCGGACTGATTGCCAGTATGCTTGGGGTATTCTTCAGCGGCGCTGTCTTGCTGATGCTTGATTTGAACCTTCCAACTCATCGCCAGCAACTGATGCTCCAGGAGGCTCAAGCCAAGTATCTCTTGAATGTGGGCATTAAGTCAAAACAAGCACATTTGACAGAAAGCTCCTTAGAAATTATTCATGTTGATCCTGAGACTGCAACAGCGATTGAAAAGACAACAAACTGCTGTTTGCCAACGCTGAATGGAGGCGATCGCGCTTACATCTTCTTCACCTCTGGTAGCACAGGGACACCGAAAGGGGTGTTGGGGACTCACAAAGGTATTTCTCATTTTCTCGACTGGCAACGCCAAACTTTTGAGATTAGTACTTTTGACCGAGTTGCCCAATTAACTAGTCTCACTTTTGACGCTGTTCTCAGAGATGTTTTTCTGCCTTTGACCAGTGGAGCAACACTCTGTTTGCCGACTGTGGACAATGACTTAGGGTCAGATCGGGTGTTAAGCTGGTTGGAAACTGAGCAAATCACTGTAGTTCACACAGTTCCGGCACTGGCACAGTCTTGGCTAACACAAGTACCATTAGGAATTCACTTAACGAAGTTGCGCTGGATTTTCTTCTCCGGAGAACCTTTAACTCAGACGCTGGTTCGTCAATGGCGACAGACTTTTCCAGAAGCAGGGGAAATAATTAATCTCTACGGAGCAACAGAGACTACAATGGTCAAATGCTTCTACAGAGTGCCTAGTGAGATTCCATGTGGGGTGATGCCAGCAGGTTGGGCGCTTCCCCAAACGCAAGCGCTGGTATTAAATTCAACTAACCAGTTGTGTGGAATCGGGGAAATCGGGGAAATTATTATACGTACCCCCTTCCGCACTTTAGGCTATATTAATGCGATCGCCGAACAACAGCAACGGTTTTTGCCCAATCCAGACGGCAACGATCCAGAGGATTTGTTGTACTATACTGGCGACAAGGGGCGCTACCGTCCGGATGGAGCGGTTGAAGTTTTGGGTCGAAACGACGACCAAATTAAGATTAGAGGAATACGTGTTCAACCAGCAGAGATTGAGACGGTATTGAACCAGCACCCAGCGGTGGCAGAAAGTGTAGTGATTGCCACAGACGAGACGCCAGGGGACAAACGCTTAGTTGCCTATGTAGTTGCCACGAATCAAACATTTGCCAAAAGCGAGGCAAGCTACTTTCTCAAACAGCACCTACCGGAGTATCTGGTGCCATCAGTCTTTGTTGTGTTAGACGCTTTGCCACTGACTGCTAATGGTAAAGTGAACCGTCGTGCTTTGCCTGCCCCATCTTTTGAAGTAGGTGAGAGTGCTAGCAATGTTAAACCTCGAACCCCAACTGAGGAACTGATTGTCAGTATCTTTGCCTCTGTTTTGAAAGTTCAGCACTTAGGTGTTGATAATAACTTCTTTGAGGTGGGTGGACATTCTCTACTCGCCACTCAAGTTGTTTCTCGTCTGCGGGAGGCACTCAAAGTAAATCTGCCTCTACGAACTTTATTTGAGGCACCAACTCCTGCTGAACTAGCCGTAGCCATTGAGAAAATTAAAGTGACTGGAGGCGCTGAGATTGACACACCCAAAATCACAAAGATTTCTCGGGAACGGCATCGAGTTCAAGTCTCGTCTCAAGAGGAGTTAACACTTCCTGATGCTGTGAGGCAGGAGATTTTCAAACCAGAAAGTAAACATTAATTGTACGAATTTTAGACATCGAAATTACTTTGGGAAAGATATGTTAGGAATCGTAGGTGGAATGGGTCCGTTAGCATCAGCAGAATTTATCAAGACAATATATGAACATAATCTTGGAGAAAGAGAACAAGAAGCACCATTAGTTATTCTTTATTCCGACCCAACTTTTCCTGATAGAAGTGAGGTCTTACTAAAAGGAGAGTATAGTTTACTACTGGAACACTTAACTAATGCTTTGTACCAATTATGTGAGTTGCAGGTTTCTAAGATTGTCATCTGTTGTATAACATCGCATTACCTCTTACCCCAACTTCCAAGCCATCTGAAAGAGCGACTAATCTCGCTTATAGATATTATTCTGAATGAGGTTTTAGAACGAAAAGAAAACCATTTATTATTATGTACGAATGGAACACGAAAACTAAAAATATTCCAAAACAACAGTCTGTGGGAGCTTGCGGAAAAACGCATTGTCCTACTTGATGAGAAAGACCAAGATACTATCCACAAAACGATTTATCAAATTAAGAACCATGCTTACTCTCCTCAATCCGCTCTTACTTTTTTAGAGAGCCTGATGAAAAAGTACAAAACAGATTGTTTGATAGCAGGCTGCACAGAAATTCATTTACTAAATAAATACTTTATATCACAAGGAAATTCAAGTAATCATATCTTTTTAGATCCTTTGACGGTTGTTGCTCAAAAGTTGAGAAGTACTGTTTTGAATACTCAAGACAATAAACAGTATTCTCAAATTAGTTACGGGTTAGTAGGTGAGCTGAATTAAATATAAGATAGAAAAAGGACTTACAGACTCAGGGTGTTGCTCAATGCCTGCTTTATAAGGGGTAGTATTAACTGGTGACAACTCTCCCGCTAACCGCAAGCGGTGTAGCGGGAGCATCTCAAGTTCACAAATGAGACTTGCTGCTTCACAGGGCTTGTATCCAAGTATCCTCCACAGCCAGGAATCGGTAGTCCAACCGACCCAAGATTTAATAAGTTAAGTGCGCTGTTCCAGTCCCGGTCAATAACCAAACCACAGGAACAACTATGAACACGAACTGCAAGAGTTTTCTCAACTCTTTCGCCACAACCAGAACAATTGATACTTGTCCCTCTGGGGTCAACACCTCGTGTATGCTTGCCGCGTCTTACCGCTACTGCTTGCATGATTTGGAGGAATGCCGACCATGCGACATCTAGTATGGACTTAGTACAGGTCACCATAAAAAAGGTGCGGAAATTAAGCTGCGATCGCAAGGTCTATTTGGGTCGTAAAATTGGAATCTGGAATTTTGCACTTTGCGATAGCTTTCAGGGTTGATTTTTCACTC
>JAESGF010000163.1_pt1 | contig 49179 bp, 37 predicted proteins | sample 9269621 | NCBI WGS metagenome assembly JAESGF01 (sample SAMN14515066, study PRJNA621663) | algae metagenome | isolation source: Tolypothrix carrinoi HA7290-LM1 and co-occurring heterotrophs from dry rock... | place: USA: Makauwahi cave, Kauai, Hawaii | collected 2011-01-06
ATTGGGCATTGGTAATTGGGCATTGGTAATTGGGCATTGGGCAACCTGCTCCCCCAGCTCCCCCAGCTCCCCCCTCTCCCCCAGCTCCCCCCTCTCCCCCTCTCCCCCTCCCCCCCTCCCCCCCTCCCCCTCTCTCCTCCTTTCTCGTTAAATGTTTAGCCAAAGAACAATTCGACCGCTTAGTGCTGCTGCCTTATGTGGCATAGCTTTTATCCAGGATACACTCATCGCGATTGACACCCCCAAAGGGCATCTACTGCAAATTGATCCGATTTCCGACAATACCAAAATTCTTAATTCCCACCAAGTCAGGGAATTTAGGGATGTGACAGGTCTTGCCGTGTGGTCAGATACCCTGTGGGTAACGCGGGATAACAGTGTTTATTTGTGTAACCTGAATTCTTTAGGTTTAGAGCATTTTGCTACATTACCCTATCCCGCTGATGGTGTTGCTGTTTGGGAATCAACCGTTTATGTCAGCTGCCAAAAGCTAGGCTGTATTCTGATTTTTGACCGAGAGACGCGAAAAGAGATTACTAGATTTTATGCTCCTGGCGTTGGCGTGGAAAATTTGGTAGTTAGTGAAGAAACTCTTTGGGTTAGCGACACGATAGAGCAAACAGTTTACTGCATCGACAGAGCTACCGGAGAAGTTCAATTTAGCGTGCTAACGCCGTTTGCATCGCCTACAGGCATCGCTTTACATAAAAATGGCGAAACAGGTGAAGAAACGCTTTTCGTCGCTTATGCTTCAGAGGAGCCGTATATTCGGGATAATCCGAATGCTGACCCGAATTATGAATTGACGTATCGCGATCGCACTTTTATTCACCCGTTGCATTATCATTACGATCCAGATAAGCGTTGCGCCCTCTCTAACGGTTATCTGATAGAAATGTCTTATGCTGAAGAAATTTCTCCTTTAGAAGAGGTGTATTTATCAGATGTAGAATGGCGAATCGCTTTACCCTCAGAAACTGACCGTCAAAAGGTAAAACACATTGAACCGATTGGTTTGCCTTTCATAGAAGAAGAGAAAGACGGACAACGTGTTGCAGTATTTAAACTTGATACTCTCACCCCAGGTGAACGACATCTGTTTGGCTGGAAAGCACTTTTAGAAGTTCGGGGCATTAAGTATCGCATCACACCCAAAGATGTAGAAGATATTCCTGAAGAATTACCATTTCAAGGTCGTTATTTAGTAGATGATGACGACTTAGCAATGGATACTACCATAGTCCGCCGCGCCGCTCGTGATGCAGTTGCTTCAGAAAGCAATTTGCTGCGGAAAATGTACAATATCCGCAATTACGTTTACGACGAATTATCATATGGCATCAAGCCATACATTGACACGCCAGATATAGTTTTAGAACGCGGTGTTGGTTCTTGTGGAGAATATGTCGGCGTATTGCTTGCTTTATGCCGTTTAAATGATATTCCCTGTCGCACTGTCGGGCGCTATAAATGCCCTCCCTTGGGCGAACATAAAAATGTCCCGCTACAACCTGACTTTAATCACGTTTGGTTAGAATTCTACGTCCCGAATTTTGGCTGGTTGCCAATGGAATCAAATCCTGATGATATTGGCGATCGCGGTCCTTATCCCACACGCTTTTTTATGGGCTTATGTTGGTATCACATCGAAATTGGCAAAGGTATCACCTTTGAAAGTTTGAGCAGTAAAGGTACACGCTTAACTAAAGAAGATGTGGCGATCGGTGATTTGGCGATTAATCACATTCAGTTTACGATTCTTGAAGAATTACCGCCTTTTTAGCAACCTATAACTATTTATTACCTTCGCGTTCTTCGCGAAGTCCGTAGGGTGCGTTACTACGTTAACGCACCCTACATCTATAACTATGTAGAGACTTACGGAAACGGTTTGCGAACTTATGGGAGCGGTTTGCGAACTTATGGGAACGGTTTGCGAACTTATGGGAACGGTTTACGAACTTATGGGAACGGTTTACGAACTTATGGGAACGGTTTACGAACTTACGGGAACGGTTTACGAACTTATGGGAACGGTTTGCGAACTTATGGGAACGGTTTACGAACTTACGGGAACGGTTTACGAACTTATGGGAACGGTTTACGAACTTATGGGAACGGTTTACGAACTTACGGGAACGGTTTACGAACTTATGGGAGCGGTCTAACTTGCAGCGTTAACGGGTTCGCCACTACGAATGGACCCTACAGGCAACCGCGCTGCCTTGACTCACCGCAACGCACTGGCTCCCCTACAATACTTTAGAGGAACATAGCAAAAACCTGCTCACTAAATATTTTCCCTCAGCAAAGCCAAGAGCGTGACTTATTCAGAGATGCTAAATTTTCAGAGGTTGTTTGAAGCGATACCAGGATTATATTTTGTCTTGACACCGGATTTTGCGATTGTGGCAGCAAGCGATGCTTACTTGCTGGCAACCAAGAGAAAACGAGAAGAGATTATCGGACGTAAGTTGTTCGATGTTTTTCCAGATAATCCCAACGATCCGAACGCGACAGGGGTGCAGAATTTGCGTGCGTCAATAGAAAGCGTATTGAAGTATCGAAAGCCTCATACGATGGCTGTGCAAAAATACGACATTCCTCGACCAGAATCGGCTGGGGGCGGATTTGAGGAGCGCTACTGGAGTCCGCTAAATTCGCCGATCTTCGACGAAAACGGCGAGCTTACCCACATTATCCACCGAACCGAGGATGTAACAGAGTTTGTGCGCGTGCAGCAGCAGAGAAATGAGCAGCGCCAAATTAATCAAGAGTTACAGACTCGTTCTCAGCAGATGGAAATGGAAATTTATCTGCGATCGCAAGAGTTACAAAAACTCAATAAACAACTACAAACCGCGAATGAAGCACTTTCAGAATTAGATCGTGCGAAAACCGAATTTTTCAGCAATGTCTCTCACGAGTTTCGCACCCCCTTAACACTAATGTTAAGTCCCATCGAAGATGCGTTATTTGATACCTCTTCCCCGTTACCCGCTGTGCAAAAAGAACGACTCGAAGTAGTACAGCGCAACGGACTTCGCTTGCTGAAATTAGTCAACACTTTGCTCGATTTTTCCCGCATTCAAGCAGGACGCATTCAAGCAACTTATGAACCCACAGATTTAGCCACGCTGACAACTGAACTTGCCAGCGTGTTTCGTTCGCTGATCGAACAAGCTGGAATGCAGTTGGTAGTCGAGTGTTCTCCCTTACCTGAAGCGATTTATGTCGATCGCCAAATGTGGGAAAAAATTATTTTTAATTTATTATCAAACGCCTTTAAGTTTACCATTACAGGCAGAATTACAGTTCGCTTGCAAAACCTTGAAACTGATATAGAGTTGACAGTTGAAGATACTGGTATCGGCATTCCCCCAGAAGAATTGCCGCATTTGTTTGAGCGATTTCATCGCGTGAAAGGCGCACAGGGACGCAGTTTTGAAGGCTCAGGCATTGGTTTGGCACTGGTACAGGAATTGGTGAAATTACACGGTGGCACAGTCAGCGCGACGAGTGTACTGGGGCAAGGCAGTTGTTTTAAAGTAACTATTCCTAAGGGGGAGCGGGGGAGCGGGGGAGCGGGGGAGCGGGGGGCAGGGGGCAGGGAGCAGGGGGCAAGGATTCTTCCCAATGCCCCATGCCCAATGCCCCATGCCCTTTCCCCAATTCCTTATGTGGAAGAAGCGCAGCGCTGGCTATTTGCAAAAGAGGAGGGGGGAGACAAGGAAGAGGGGGGAGACAAGGAAGCAAGTCACGAGCGATCGCGCATTTTGTTGGCTGACGATAATGGAGATATGCGCGATTATGTTCAGCGGCTGTTGAGTTCGCGTTATATAGTTGAGGCAGTCGCAGATGGAATCGCGGCGTTAAATGCTATTCGGGAAAATCCACCGGATTTGGTGTTAAGCGATGTGATGATGCCGAAAATGGATGGCTTTGAATTGTTGCGATCGCTGCGAGGCAATCCTCAAACTCAAGAAATCCCGATTATTCTCTTATCAGCGCGAGCGGGGGAAGAATCGCGCATTGAAGGACTCGCGGCTGGAGCGGATGATTATTTAATTAAACCATTTTCCGCACGCGAATTACTTGCACGAGTCGAATCAAGCTTAAAGTTAGCTAAACTGCGACAAACCACACAAACGTTACATACCGAAGCCGAAACCGCTAAAGCAAATCTAGAAAGCGTTTTAGCAAACCTTGAAGATGGATTTGTCATCCTGGATCGCAATTGGTGTTTGACCTATATCAACGATCGCAAAGCGGAAATTTGGGGAATAAACCGCTCTGAGGCGATCGGCAAAAACATTTGGGAATTATTGCCCGATCTCGTTGGAGGTGAACTTTACGGAAGACTACATCAAGTCATGCGCCTCCGAACTCCGATGCAGTTTGAGCATCGCGACACCAATTCAAATCGCTGGTTTGACAATCGAGTTTATCCGACAGCGGATGGTTTGGCGATTATTTGTACTGATATTAGCGAACGCAAACGCTCACAAGAAGCTCTAGGAGAAAGTCAGCGGCGGTTCCGGCGACTGGTAGAATCTAACTTGTTTGGCGTCGTCTTCGGCGATTGTTTTGGTGGACTGCACTACGCCAATGAGTATCTGTTAAATTTGGTAGGCTACACCTTAGAAGAAATGCAGTCTGGGCAAGCGCGATGGGATCAACTCACCCCTAAAGAATTTGCTGCCTTAGATGCCAAAGCGGTTGAGCAATTAAGCACTTCTGGAGTTTGTGCCCCTTATGAAAAGGTCTACCTCCATAAAAACGGTCGGCGGATTCCGATTTTAATTGCTGCTGCGTTGCTTCAGGAACCGTTTAACGAAAATCAGGAAGTCGTTGCCTTCATACTGGATCTTACCGAATTGAAGCGAGTGACGGAGGAGCGCGATCGCTTCTTCAATTTATCCCTAGATATGCTAGCGATCGCAAACATCGACGGCTATTTTATACATCTCAATCCAGCTTGGGAACGAACGCTGGGATTTAGCGAAACCGAACTGAAAGCAAAGCCCTATCTTGATTTTGTGCATCCAGATGACCGAGCTGCAACGCTCTTTGAAGCGCAAAAATTAGCACAAGGACATCAAACAATTGGCTTTGAAAATCGTTACCTGACTTTAGACGGTTCTTACCGATGGATTTCCTGGAATGTTGCGTCCTTCCCAGAACAGAATGTTCTTTACGCCGCAGCTCATGATATTACCGATCGCAAACTAGCAGAACAAACGCGAGAACAATTACTAGTGCGCGAACAAGCCGCACGAGAAGCCGCCGAAAACGCCAACCGCGTCAAAGATGAATTTCTCGCGGTTCTCTCCCACGAGTTACGCACCCCGCTTAATCCGATTCTCGGTTGGTCGAAATTGCTACAAATGGGCAAGCTGAATGCGGCAAAATCTATTGAAGCGATCGCCATCATCGAACGCAACGCCAGACTACAAGTACAACTGATTGACGATTTGCTTGACATTTCGCGCATTTTACGCGGCAAAATGAGCTTAACCGTGATGCCTGTCGATATGGCTACGGTGATTGCAGCCGCTTTGGAAACGGTACGATTAGCTGCCGAAGCCAAATCGTTGCAAATTCAATATGTGACGGCAAACGCAGTCGGTACAGTCAACGGCGATTCAGGACGATTGCAGCAAGTTGTCTGGAATCTCTTATCGAATGCGGTTAAATTTACACCAGCAGGCGGACAGATTACAGTTAACTTGGCACAAGTTAAAACAAACGTGCAAATCCAAGTCAAAGACACAGGCAAAGGAATTAATCCCGACTTTCTGCCGTATGTATTTGAGCATTTCCGCCAAGAAGATGGTGCAACAACGCGCCAATTTGGGGGATTGGGATTGGGACTGGCGATCGCACGTCAAATCGTGGAAATGCACGGCGGTACGGTGATGGCAGACAGCCCAGGTGAAGGACTGGGAGCTACTTTTACAGTACAAATTCCTTCATTTCATCTATCTGAGGAGATAAAGTCAGATGAATCACCCAAATCAGCAGCTAATCTAAGCGGCGTTAATGTTTTAGTCGTCGATGATGATGCTGATTCGCGGGAGTTTATCAGCTTTATTTTAGAGCAAGAACAGGCGATTGTTACAACCGTGGCATCGGGGTTTGAAGCGCTACAAGTAATTGAGCAAGCAATTCCTGATATCGTCGTCAGCGATATTGGAATGCCAGAAATGAATGGATATATGCTTATGCGTCAACTACGTATGCGTACAGCATCAATTGGAGGCATCAAAGCGATCGCTCTAACAGCTTATGCCGGAGAATTAAATCAACAGCAAGCACTCGCAGCCGGCTTTCAACGACATTTAGCTAAACCTGTTGAAATCGATGAATTAATTCAGGCGATCGCTACATTAGTAGGCATCGGGCATGGGGCATAGGGCATTGGGCAATGGGCATTGGGCATTGGGCATAGGGCATTGGGCAATGGGCATGGGGCATTGGTAACTCGTTCCCAGTCTCTGACTGCTACTTGGTACTTGCTACCCCGCTAAAAGGCTTTGGGTAGTCCAGCTTGTTTCAAAACTCCGTTGGCGGTATGGCGTGACTTGATAGATGCGTCTACAACAAAGCGACGATCTGTGATTGGACTGTACCAGATTTCATGATCTCCTTTGCCTTGCCGTTCAAAGTAGCACCCAACTTCTGAAAGCATCTTTTTCAACTCAGGAGTAAACGACGCACTCATCTATGAAGCGACCTTAATCAACTCTTGTCGATGGCTGGTTAACTCAAAGGTGATAGAACCCACATAGTCAGCAGAAACAATTTTGTTAAGAATGATGAGTTCTGGAATTATTTCTCGCAGCTTTTGCATTAGAACCTCAATCGTAGAAGCTTCTGTTACCAATCCGGGTACGTCATCACTAGTTGCTACCCAAACTTCTGCGTCTGAATCCCAAAAAGCTTCAACCTTAAATGTGATTTGTGTCATTTCTTGCGCGATTATAATGTAGTTCCAGTTTAAAATATTGGTTTTGGCTGAGTCAGTCCTCTAGTAATTGCGGAAGCGATGTCTTCTGGTGCGTCCGCTACGCGTAGCTTGCTTCTCCGTAGGAGTACGACGGGCTACTTCTTGTGCCTTTTAAGCACCAGAAATAGACTAAATTAGAGTTATCGTCAGCCAAAAAAGCATGATGTCTTCGCTTAGAGTCAACGACGCTCAAAATAATTTGCAAGAGTTGATCGACCAAGTTGTAGAGCAGGGTAAACGTGTGACCATTCAGGGCGATCGTGGTAATGCGATTCTGCTTGCCCAAAAAGACTGGTCTGCAATTCAGGAGACTCTTTACTTGCTATCTGTACCTGGAATGCGAGAATCTATAAAAGAAGGACTGGCAACCCCGATCCAAGAATGCGATGAGGAATTGGATTGGTGAGTGATGGGGTAATGAAGAGCCACTTCCGAATCCTGAAGAAATAAGTTGGAAGTTGGTTTACACAAAACAAGCGCAAAAAGACAAAGAAGAAATTAGCTTCTAGCAACTTAAAGGAGAAAGCCGAGGAGTTGCTTGTAGTTCTTAAAAAAAATCCCTTTCAAAATCCTCCACCTTATGAAAAGCTGGTTGGTGACTTATCAGGTGCTTATTCTCGTAGGATAAACATACAGCATCGGTTGGTATATAAGGTCATCGAATCCGAACAAGTAATCAAGATAATTCGGATGTGGACGCATTACGAGTAAGTTTTAAGTAGTTCATGACAATATTATATCTTGGGGTTGACCCGAACTTAGTATTAATTGTGGTTAACTCTTAATAATCGCCTTTCATTCACCTTTGGATCTCGGTTGTTGCAGTTCTGCAAATTATTTATACTGTCCAATTTTGTGTCACCAAACCTGGTACTTGACTAAAATCACGATTATTTCGGGTCAAAAGTATTAAATTTTGTGAAATAGCAATTGATGCAATTCGCAAATCCATTGTAGCGATACGAACTCGCTGCGCTTTCAGTCCATCGAAAACTGTTGCTGCACTAGTATCGAATGGTAGAACTGGAGCAACTGAGAAACCTTGAAGAATCTCCAGCAGTATCATGTATCCTCGAATTGTATCAGCCGATGTTTGGGCACGATTGATAAAGGTATTAGCACCAAGAACTTGTTCGTGAAGACTAATAATGGAAAATGCAAAATCTGCGGGTGAGTGTTGAGCAATTCGAGCCGTTAAGTTTGCGTATTCCGAAGCAGAACGCCGTTGTAAGAAACTTATATGGTCGGTATCCAAGAGATACTTCACGCTTGGTCACTGGTTTCGTCTGTGGGTCTATCAGCGTGGCGCAAAGACTCACCATACTCCAGAACTTTGAGGAAAACTTGCTCATCCGAAATTGAACCCGTCACTTTCTCAAGCCAATTGCTAGGAGTGGGAGCAGCGATAAGCAAACGTTTAAGTTCGGCAACTGTCTGCTCAAGATTTACCAAACGTTGCTCAATGGTAGTTTCATCTAGCATAACTTTATAATGATGCAAAAAATCAACGGCTGGCACTATGTCAATCATAGCTGACTATGGATCTGCAATAATTTTCAGATATTTATCCTAAGTGGTTGTAATCCATGTGTCTGTTAATTATAGTTGACTATTAATACTCCCTTCCCGCTACAAAATTACCTATCTTCTTTTCCTTCCTCCTTCGTGTCCTTCTCCTGTCGGAGACGCTGCGCGAACGTGTCTAGCCTTCGGCAACGCCAAGGGCGAACGCGGTTCGTTAAATAGGTATTCTTCGAGCGGGAAGGGAGTAATCGCCCTTCACTCACCATAATTGTCCCTTGGATCTCGGATGTTCGTGTTCAGAACACAAAGTTCCGAGTTCAGAACACAAAGTTCCGAGTTCCAAGCATGAAGTTTCGAGTTCTGAGCATGAAGTTTCGAGTTCAGAACACGAAGTTTCGAGTTCAGAACACGAAGTTTCGAGTTCTGAACATGAAGTTCCGAGTTCTGAAGGTGAAAACTGGAGTTTTGAGCCTCAACATTGAAGATTAGAGGTTTATTTTTCCTGTTTTCTTCTCATTAATCCCCGCTTTTATCTTCTTCTTTACTCCAAACATATTTACGGCAGACTTCGCAAGCGGCTTTTGCTTCCTCTGTTTGCGGATTGGTGAAGATGGGATGGTAACGCAACCTGTCGCAACAGACTTGCAACCATCCACGCCAACCACCCCGCCACAACCGCACTGTGCCGTCTTCACCGCCACTAACAATCGTCTGCCCATCTTGGCTAATGGCGACAGAAGAGACATAACCCTGATGACCACGCAAAGGTTCAGCTAAGGTCAGACCTTGGCGGTTCCACAACCGCACCGTGCCCTCTTCACCGCCACTGACAATCGTCTGCCCATCTTGGCTAATGGCGACAGAATAGACATAACCCTGATGACCACGCAATGGTTCAGCTAAGGTCAGACCTTGGCGGTTCCACAACCGCACCGTGCCCTCTTCACCGCCACTGACAATCGTCTGCCCATCTTGGCTAATGGCGACAGAATAGACATAACCCTGATGACCACGCAATGGTTCAGCTAAGGAAAGACCTTGCAGGTTCCACAACCGCACTGTGCCGTCAGTACCGCCACTGACAATCGTCTGCCCATCTTGGCTAATGGCGACAGAATTGACAATACCCTGATGACCAGGCAATGGTTCAGCTAAGGAAAGACCTTGCAAATTCCACAACCGCACTGTGCTATCATAACTACCACTGACAATCGTCTGCCCATCTTGGCTAATGGCGACAGAATAGACAATACCCTGATGACCAGGCAATGGTTCAGCTAAGGACAGACCTTGGAGGTTCCACAACCGCACTGTGCCGTCAGTACCGCCACTGACAATCGTCTGCCCATCTTGGCTAATGGCAACAGACCTGACACTACCCTGATGACCAGGCAATGGTTCAGCTAAGGTCAGACCTTGGTGGTTCCACAACCGCACTGTGCCATCATAACTGCCACTGACAATCGTCTGCCCATCTTGGCTAATGGCAACAGAATAGACATAACCCTGATGACCACGCAATGGTTCAGCTAAGGTCAGACCTTGCAGGTTCCACAACCGCACCGTGCCGTCAGTACCGCCATTGACAATCGTCTGCCCATCTTGGCTAATGGCGACAGAATAGACAACACTCTCATGACCACGTAATGGTTCAGCTAAGGTCAGACCTTGGTGGTTCCACAACCGCACTGTGCCATCATAACTGCCACTGACAATCGTCTGCCCATCTTGGCTAATGGCAACAGAATAGACAACACTCTCATGACCACGTAATGGTTCAGCTAAGGTCAGACCTTGGTGGTTCCACAACCGCACTGTGCTGTCACCACCGCCACTGACAATCGTCTGCCCATCTTGGCTAATGGCGACAGAATGGACAACACCCTGATGACCACGCAATGGTTCAGCTAAGGAAAGACCTTGCAAATTCCACAACCGCACTGTGCTGTCACCACCGCCACTGACAATCGTCTGCCCATCTTGGCTAATGGCGACAGAATTGACAATACCCTGATGACCACGCAATGGTTCAGCTAAGGTCAGACCTTGCAGGTTCCACAACCGCACTGTGCCGTTACGACCGCCACTGACAATCGTCTGCCCATCTTGGCTAATGGCGACAGAAGAGACCCAATCCTCATAACCACGCAATGGTTCAGCTAAGGGAAGACCTTGCAGGTTCCACAACCGCACCGTGCCGTCAGCACCGCCACTAACAATCGTCTGCCCATCTTGGCTAATGGCGACAGAATTGACCCAACCCTCATGACCACGCAATGGTTCAGCTAAGGAAAGACCTTGCAGGTTCCACAACCGCACCGTGCCGTCAGTACCGCCACTGACAATCGTCTGCCCATCTTGGCTAATGGCCACAGAAGAGACATAACCCTCATGACCACGGAAGGGAATAGAGACTCTGGCTTTATTTGTCACCCGACTCAAACTGTTCTGAACTGGTGCGAGAATCTGCTGGGGTAATTTCTCCAGATTCTCACCCATAGTTTGAATTGCCAAAACTAGACTTTCTAGGGGTTGAAAAGGCAATAAATTCTCTACTCTCGCGGCTTTCTCTCGCAATCGTGATTCAGTGAGTGCCTTTTCTAATGTGGCAATTTGGTGCTGTTCATAAGCATCACTGCGTTGATAAAAATTTTTGGCTTGAGGTGATGATAAAAACTCTAGCTTTTCCCAATTTTCCCGCACCTCTGCCAATAATCCCCCCTGCATTAAGTATTTTTCATTCTCCCCTTTATTCACCCACTCGCGTAAAGCATCTGCTAACCGATCGCTCAACCGCCGCAAATCTCGGTCTTGTTGTCGCCATTGGGCAAACCGCTGCCAACCCTCAATTAAGGCTTCATGGGCTAAATCAATCCACGCTTTTTCTTGTTCATCTTTCCCAGCAACCAGCAAACGTCCTTTCACTAATCCTTCATCTAGCAATTCACTTAATGCTTGCTGCTGTTTTTGCTCATTGCCAGCAATGGTTAACAGTTCAGCTTTTGCTTGGCGCTGTCGGGTGTCCTTTTCTCCCTCTCCCGTCCGCACTAATCGCAGGAAAATTTGCTTAATCCAGTCCTTCTCTTGTTCATTTCGTTCTTGAGTCGGGGAATCCTGCTGATAATCTTCGTAAAGATAAACATTTTCTGCATGAAAATTCAGCGCCCCTGTCAATCCTTGGAAGTTTTCATACTGTTCTAAGGTGAGTTGATGCTTTTGTTGGTCGCGTTTTTCCCAGAGTTTAGTTAAAGCAAACTCCATCAACGGCAAGTATCCCGGTTCTTTACCAACATCTTCTAAAATTTCATGTACTAGTCTTTCTTCAACACTATGACCTTGAAGTTTAGCAGGTTCGGTTATTGTCTCTTTTAAATCAACTCCAGTTATGCGCGGCATCAAAACAAGCTGATTTTCAATCAATTTATTTAAAGAGGGATAATCTGAACATGGTTCGAGAAAATCCGATCGCATGGTAATTATAACTGCCAACCGCGAATCGGTCATCTCTACTACCTGAGTCAGCAATTCAATAAATCTCTGCTTTTCTTCAGCAACAGAGACAGTAAATAGTTCCTCAAACTGATCTACTACCAATAAAAATTTGTCTGCACCTGTGAGATGCTCCAAAATTACAGGTAAAGGATTCGCTTCATTAGTAATCAACTCCCAAAGCAATCTTTCTTTTTTCGCCCCTGGAAAAAATGCTTTCAGAACTCCTCTCAATTCCTGCAAAGGCTGAAATCCTGGCTTGATTAACGGTAAAATTTGCCAGACACTACGATCTAATTCTGGAATCAAACCCGCCTGAACTACAGAAGATTTACCACTCCCGGAAGCGCCAATAATCGAAACAAAGGGCTTTTGCGCCAGTTTCCCCAGAATCTTCCTCACAACCTGCTTGCGCCCAAAGAAAAACTGTTCTTGTTCCGCTTCAAACGCTTTTAAACCTTGGTAAGGACATTCTTCCTTTACCTCAAAGGTTTGAGCTTGTGTTTGATTGTTGTGGGTAACTAGAGTAATCGAACGCCCCCAACCCATGCGGATTGGTTCTTGACCACTGCTTTTAAGTTCTGTAGCAAGTATATCGAAGAGGCGATCGCCTGTCACCTGTCCGCGATCGTTAGTGTTCTCTGGTGACAAACCTGCCAGCAAAGCAGTTGTAAAAATACTGTGTTGTGCTATTTTTTTAGCAAACGCTTGTTGAAAACCTCTGCAAGCAGCAATAAAATAGTAATCGCGCTGTGAAATAAAGGCAGTAAGAGTTTTTTCGATGAGATTGCGTTCTAAAAATTCACCGCTATGACAGCAATCTAACAGCACTACTAAACTACTCAGGTCGGAATCTCTAATTAAATTGTTCAGACTCCCAAGACTAATCCCGCCTGTTTGTTCAATAATTTCCTTGCCTTGAGTGACAATTGTCAAGTCAGAAGTGGCTAGATATGCTTGTTGTGTTCCTAAGCTGTCAGATACGGTGATACCATGACCTGTAAAGTAAATTAGCGCTTCGTTTTTAACTGCTTGTTGTTGCAAAAGTGTTTTTAAAGCTTCAGCCAACTTAGTTGTACTAACTTTCCCTTTGAGAACAGCGATATCCTCAAAATCACCATGCGCTTTTAGTACCTGCGCCACGGCTTCTGCGTCCGTAGCTGGTTTTGTGAGGTTGGAAAGCTGATTTGTATAATCTGTAATGCCAACAACAAGCGCGTAACGAGCCATCTATACATATTTAAGTTGTCTGTTACAGAATAAGATAACGTAAATACACCTAAAATCTGAGGGCTTAATGTCGAACATAGAACGTTTAGTCTTTGAAGAAGACGGGGAAATCTATACAATTCTCTTCGAGTCCAAGGAAACGCCAACTGTTCCAGAAGTAGTCACACCGGAGGTTGATGACGATAAAGAATCCTACGGTGGGCTGCAAGAGGCATTTGTCAAGATTGAGGAAGTTCACCATCAAATACGAGCTTATACCAAATATGCCATTGGCGCTTTTAAAAATTTAGGTGCAGCCGAAGTCGAAGAGGTGACTCTCAAGTTTGGCTTGAAGATAGGCGGAAAAACTGGTATCCCCTTCGTCACTGAAGGTTCAGCAGAGAGTAATTTTGAAATTGAGGTGAAGTGTAAGTTTCCTGAGAAGAAGCAAAATTCTAGTACTTAAGGTTGTGCTTGGGCAGGGATGAGCTGGCGTTGCTGAATATAATTATGAATTTGTCTCACGCAGAGCCGCAAAGACAAGCCAGCGCCGTGCGGGGGTTCCCCCCGTTGAGGCGACTGGCGCGCAGAGAGTAAGAGTTTAAGAGACATCATTAACCCTAGAATCTCGGATGTTGCAGTTCCAAGCACGAAGTTTCGAGTTCCAAGCACGAACTTTCGAGTTCCAAGCACGAACTTTCGAGTTCCGAACACGAACTTTCGAGTTCTGAACACGAACTTTCGAGTTCCAAGCACGAACTTTCGAGTTCCAAGCACGAACTTTCGAGTTCCAAGCACGAAGCTTCGAGTTCCAAGCACGAAGCTGAAGCTTCTAATGCCCCCTTGTCTCCCTTGTCCCCCTTGTCCCCCTTGTCCCCCCTGTCAAGAAAGTCCCCCTCCCCCCCTCTCCCCCTCTCTCCTTCAACGCGGCAAATGCACCTTAGCCGGCTTTAAAGAGGAAAAATCACAGATTGAGTTAAACGGACAAAATCGACAGTGATATCCTGGATTTGGGGGAAAAATTTTACTAAAGCTATTATTAGTTAGTTGATATCTTTGTAAATCTCGCTGATGTTTTTGAGCAATACTAGCTAACTCAAATTCTAAAGATTCTAATTCGCCTTTTGTAATGCTAATCAAATCAGATTTTTTACTAAACTCTAAATTATAAAATGAAGCAACCGCTCGATATTGCGGATAAAGATAACGAGCAGCTAATAAATAAACTAATGCCTGTCTTGTATCAAAAGCAGATTTACCAGTTTTGAAATCTAAAATATGTAAAGTATCAGAAGAATCTGAAAAAACACAGTCCATCGTCGCATATAAGCGGAAGGAATAATTTTCCCGTTCAATCAAAATAGGTTTGGGAAAGCCTTCATCACCGCGAGTTAACTGAATGATGCGCTTACCCGAAAGTAATGGTTCTTCATGATATTTCTTTAAAATTTGCAATACGCGCTGCTGAACTTCCTCGCTTGAGTAATTTAATTTCAGTAGCTGTGCAACTTTTTCTACACCGTCTGAAGAGTTCAACAAGTGTCGATTGTGATGAAACTCATAAACGCCTTTTTGGGCAAGTAGCCCAATGCGCTGGGGTGCGGTGGCTGTTTTTAACAGTGCTTTGACTAGTGGATCGTGTTGACGCGCTTTGATAAACCCCCGTCTCATCTGGCAATGCCAGCGTTCTTGCCCGGAAGCTGGGGCAATTAAAGACCAAAGGTGATAACTGGCAAAAGGTTGATCGGGGGTTGACATTGCTCAGAAACAGTGAGAAAAAATACGGTGGGGAGAAGTACGATCAAAACAAACCGCAATTCATAACTTCGGTAGATAGTTGCAGCTACACACGCTTTGCGGGAAGCTTCATATAGTATTCATCATGGACTCTTAGGAAGTAGCAATATGAGCGCGAGTAGCAATGACGGTAAAATCAAGTTTGGTACCGACGGATGGCGAGGAATTATCGCCGATGACTTTACTTTCCCAAATGTCCGGAAAGTAACAAGAGCGATCGCTAGTTACCTGGAAACGGCTTACACTAAAGACCGACCAGTTCTCGTAGCCTACGATACTCGCTTTTTAGCTGACCAGTTTGCCCAGACAGCAGCCCAAGTATTGGCAGACTTAGGTTGGACGGTAAAAATTACTGACAGGGATTGTCCCACACCAGTAATCGCTTACAATGCCCGTCACTTAAATTCAGCAGGGGCACTGATGTTTACTGCCAGCCATAATCCTGCACCCTATTGTGGGATTAAATACATCCCTGACTATGCAGGTCCTGCCACTCCAGAGATTACTGATACTATTGTGGCAAATATTGAAGGAGCATCGGATGAATTGCCCAAGAGCAATTTAACTGAGAAAATTTCCACTTTTGACCCAAAACCGGAGTATATGAAGTTTATCTACACTTTATTGGATGTAGATAAAATCAAGAGCGCTCAGTTAAAGGTCAAGTACGATGCTTTATATTCCACATCTCGCGGCTATTTAGATGAAGTTTTGCAACATTGTGGCTGTGAGTTAGAAAGTTTTCACACCTACCGCGATGTTCTTTTTGGTGGCGGAATGCCAGAACCAAAAGGCGAACAACTGGTAGAGTTAGTAGAAGCAGTACGCAGCGGTAAAGCAGATTTAGGTTTGGCAACGGATGGAGATAGCGATCGCTTTGGCATTGTCGATGAACAAGGCAACGTCCTCACCCCGAATACTGTGCTACTACTGCTAGCACGCCATTTAATTAAGAATAAAGGCAAAACAGGCGCGATTGTTCGCACGGTTGCCACAACCCATCTTTTGGACAATTTCGCTGCCAAATATGGGGTGGAACTTTATGAAACAGCAGTCGGGTTTAAATACATCGGCGAAAAAATGCGCGAAACCACCGTTTTGATTGGTGGAGAAGAATCAGGTGGTTTAAGCATCATCGGACATATCCCGGAAAAAGACGGCGTATTAGCCGATATGCTAGTGGCAGAAGCGATCGCCTACGAAGGCAAACCGCTGAGTCAAATGGTAACTGAAGCGATCGCCGAAGCAAATGGTCCGCTTGACAACAAACGTCTTGACTTGCACCTCGACGATGCCCATAAAGCCGCTGTCATCGACTCTTTTACCAAAAACCCCCCCGCAGAAGTTGCAGGCATTAAAGTCAAAGAAATAGGGCGCAAAGACGGCATTAAACTTTACTTAGAAGAAGGTAGCTGGGTCCTGCTGCGTCCTTCTGGTACAGAACCTTTGATGCGCGTTTATCTAGAAACCAACTCCCCAGAAAAGCTAGCGAAAATCGCCCAAGAAATGGAAAGCGTAATTGCTAAACTAGAGCCGTAGGAGTTAATTGTTAGTGGTTGGTTGGAGCGTTGATGATTGTTAGTGGTTAGTAGGAGCGTTGATAGTTGATGATTGTTAGTGGTTAGTAGGAGCGTTGATAGTTGATGATTGTTAGTGGTTGGTTGTTGAAAAGTACCACGAACTACGCTCCCACCAACCACGAACCACCAACCACTAACTACGCTCCCACCAACCACTAACTACGCTCCCACCAACCACCAACCACTAACTACGCTCCCACCAACCACCATCAATTATGAAAACTCTAGCTAATCTGCTGATATCGTTAGTTGTAGCTATTTGGGTAGTGGCGATCGCTATTATTTCAGTTCAAAATGCTACGCCAGTATCTTTAAAATTCTTTACTTTCCAGTCGATTCAAATCCCAGTCGGTTTAGTACTAGCTTTTAGTGCTGGTGTCGGGATAATTGGCGTTGCATTGTTGCAGCCTTTGTGGGGTCTTTCTGCTCCACAGCGTAATTCTAGATCCGAAGACGATGCTGAGTTTTTTGTAGACGACGATTTTTGATACCTATCCGCAAATTAAAATAAACCTATACAAGACAAGCTTTTTGCTTAAGAAAGCAGATTAATTATAATGTTTTTCGCGGTCGTCCACCTCGCTTGCCATTCTCACGCGCTGCCCTTGCTTTTGCCGTTGAGCTTACGGAACCTCCTCGGCTGCCTAATTCAGCCATCCAAGCCTTAGTACCGAATATCCCCAGCATCAAAGCTGGAATGCTCATATCAACATCCAGCTGTTCCCAGTGCAGCCCCTCGCCGGAAGGAGTGACTTCGACATTATTAAGGTTATCTGGAGATGCACCCGCCAATCCCTGAACCAATTCAGGGGGAAACAAAAAAGTAGCCCCTGAGCGCAGTTCAACGACGATGCGATTCAAATCTAAATCGTAATGGGCAGCTTGAGCGCGTGGTTCAGAGGCATCTGCTATAGCTGCCGCTGCTCTTGCCTTGGCTATCTCGTTATTTAAGGTTTCCTCCGTCAAATCTAGGTTCTTCATGAATTTCTCTCCATTTTTCTAATAGTTCCGTTTGGTGTTCGATCGCCAAGTTTAGCGCTTTGGTTGCATCTTTATTGCTCATGTTCCAGACTGCGAGGAATGTAGGACGCTCAGTTTCACTTCCTTTGGTTAATCTTGGCTTCTCCCTCAGCTTTAAAAACGTGAACATGGGATGGAAGATGATCGTTGGGATAAATACGAACACTAAAGCCATCTTTATCCGCCTTCGGCGGAAGGCAGAAGGCAGAGGGCAGAGGGCAGAAGGTATAAATTATGTCTTTGATTCAGCCTTCTGGCTGGAGCCAACTGGGTATAAAACCCCACCGTCTACACGGTGTCTTCAATCGGTTGGGGTTTGAATCCCCATCCGACTGCTCCTTCAGCATAGCTGCCTCCTGCCCTCTGCCTTTCTTCAATAAATACAGTTGCCATTAAAAAATACTAATAACTTTTCTTATATATTTCCAGAATAACCCAAGCGCTTGGGTTATGTCAAGCAATAAAAAAACCTTGCCAGTCAAGACAAGGTTAAAGGTGATACCGCTGTAGCGTTTGCAGGCTATTTCTACTTCGTCTCCATCCAATTCTCACCCGCACGCACATCTACAACTAACGGCACACTCAACTCTACGGCATTTTCCATCACCGACTTAATTTGCGGTTGCAATTCTGACCACTCACTGGGGAGAACTTCAAAAACTAATTCATCGTGAACTTGCAACAACAGACGCGATTGATAACTTTGCAAAACTTCATGCATTTTCACCATTGCAATTTTGATAATATCAGCACTGGAACCTTGAATTGGGGCGTTGGCAGCAGCACGTAAGAATCCGGCATCCGAAGCACCCAAATTACCCAGTTTTTTCAAGTCAATATCTTCTAGTTTGTTGCCTTTGTACTTGCGGATGCTATTGCTGGTAAAATCAAAATAACGACGCCGACCGAGAATTGTTTCGACATAATTTTGAGCGATCGCTTGTTTTTTCACACTCTCCAAATACTCAAAAACTTTCGGATAGCGACTGTAAAAACGTTGAATAAACTCGTTAGCCAGCGTTTTATCTACACCAGTTGAACGCGAAAACCTCAAAGAACCCATCCCATAAATCACGCCAAAATTAATCGTTTTCGCCAATCTTCTTTCATCTGATGTTATATCTTCTTTTTCAAACACCAACCGCGCTGTAACAGTGTGAATATCCTCATTTTGCTGATATGCTTGCACTAAAACTGGTTCTTGACTCAAATGCGCCAAAATTCTTAACTCAATTTGCGAATAATCAGCAGCCACCATTAACCAACCTGATTGTGGCACAAAAGCCTTACGAATCTGGCGACTAAAAGCAGTCCGAATCGGGATATTTTGCAAATTTGGATTAGAAGAAGATAACCTTCCTGTAGATGTCACCGTTTGGTTAAAATCGGTATGTACCCGCTGAGTATCCGGACGTACCAATGTTGGCAGTGCATCTACATAAGTAGACTTTAATTTAGATAAAGTGCGATACTCCATAATCGCATCAACAAAGCCCGTTTCATCTACTTCTTGCAGTTTTTCTAGTGTCGCTGCATCAGTAGAGTAACCTGTTTGAATTTTTCGGGAATACTTCGTACTTAACCCCAATTTATTTTCATCAAACAATATCTCACTTAATTTTTTCGGAGAACCCAAGTTAAATTTTTCTCCAGCTATCTCAAAAGCTTGTTCTTCCAACTTGGCTAAATCTGTTTCTAACTGTTCGGAAAGTTCTTTTAAATAATCTGTATTAATGCGGAAACCTGTGTATTCCATTTCCGCTAAAACTGGTTCTAGCGGTTGTTCAACTGACAGCAAAAGCTTATGTAATGTAGGAATTTTCTCTAATTCCTCTCGCAATTTTGGTACTAATCCGAATGTAGTATAAACATCCATACCGCAATAATTTGCTACTGCGGGAATGTCAATATCAGCGATAGTTTTGCCTTTAGGAACTAATTCTAAGTAACTTTTTGCTGTCAAATCCAAATATTTTTTAGACAAATCACCCAAATTATGGCTACCATCTGGATTCAACACATAACTTGCCAACATCGAGTCAAATACAACACCCGCCAATTTAATTCCTTGACAGCGTAAAACTAAGCGGTCAAATTTTGCATTCTGCAACGCTTTGGGATAATCAGCACTTTCTAAAATTGGACGTAGTGCTTTTAGAGCAATTTCTTGATTCAGATTATCCCCTGTTTTATGATTAAGAGGAATATAAGCTATTTCATCAAGTTTCGTTCCCCAGCAACAGCCAATTCCTACTAAAGAAGCATCACGAGGTTCTAAATCGCTGGTTTCAGTGTCCCAAGCAACCGGAGTCTCTATACTGGTAAATTTTTCTAAAAGCTTGACTAACTCGCTTAGTTTGGCTTCCGTGTCGATGATGCGTGGTTGAATTGGGGAAGCAGATTGCTTTTGTACTGCTGCGGTATCCTCAGCAGTGAAAAACCACAAATCATTATCTTCGTTTGTGTGAATTTGTTTTGATGTTTCGGGTTTTGGTGCTTCTTCAATTGTCCCACCAAATTGTTGCTGAAGTTCGTTAATTTTGCCTAAAAAAGTCTTAAATTCTAACTTTTCTAAAAGTGGTGTGAGAACGCTGGTATCAAATCCGGTTAATTTACAATCTTCTAAATTAACTTCTATGGTAACATCAAGTTTTATACTTGCCAAAAAGCGAGAATGTTCGGCATTTTGTTTACCAGCTTCGAGTTTTTTCTGAGTTGCTTCTTTAATTTCACCTAAAGAAGCATATATATTATCAAGAGTACCGTAGGTATTTAGCAGTTGGACTGCTGTTTTGTCTCCGATTCCCTTAACACCGGGAATATTATCTGATGGATCGCCACAAAGAGCTTTATAATCGACAACTTGTGAGGGTAAAATGCCTAACTTTAGTTTAACTTGTTCTGGTTTAAATTCGGTGATAGTACTTGTAGAGCGCTTTAAGGCATCTGGACTAAAATATAAAACAGTAATTTCTTTATCTAAATCGATGAGTTGATATAAATCGCGATCGCCTGTAAGAATTTTCACTCTATACCCAGCGGCAGTTGCTTTTTGTGCTAAAGTTCCCAATACATCATCTGCTTCATAACCTGGTGCGGTGAAAATTGGCAGATTGAAGCCATTAAGTAATTCGTGCAGATTTTTCAAGTCAGGAACAAAGTCTTCTGGTGTTCCCGGGCGATCGGCTTTATAAGTATCGTCAGCTTCGTGACGAAAGGTTGGTAAACCCAAATCAAAAGCAACAGCCATCGCTTGTGGGTGTTCGGTTCCCATTACTTCCAGCAAGGACTTGAGAAAGCCAAAACATACACTGGTGGGAATCCCCGTTTTTGTACGCAGTCCCCCGTCTCGTCCTTTGGCGAAAGCGAAGTAAGAACGAAAAGCGAGGGAGTGTCCATCTACTAAGATGAATGTGGGGCGTGTCGCGTTTGTAGAATCGGAAGTCAACTGATTTGAAGGTGTTTGAGACATAGCCCTATTTTAGCTAGTTGCTTCGGTTTGCTCAAGTCTGGAAGCGCCACGCCGTTGCGATAGATACAGGACTTACGCAGAATGATGAAGAAACGAACCGCCCAACGGGAGAGCCAGTCCCCCATCGTGACGGAAACCGCGCCCGTCGGGGGCTGGACTCACAGAGGCGCCGAGAACGCAGAAGTTGAGAGTTCGAGAGGTATTTTGCGTAAGTCCTAAGATATAAATCTTGTAGAGATGTAGAAGTGCTATGTCTCTATTTGTTGTCGTAAAAGCTGAATAATGAATTCAGTACCCTGTCCTGGCACAGAGACGCAATCAATAGAACCACCATGTTTTTCTACGACAATAGCCTTTGCGATCGCCAGTCCTAATCCCGTTCCTTTACCGACAGCTTTCGTAGTAAATAAGTGGTCAAAAATCTTTTGTTTGACTGATTCGGTCATCCCCTGACCATTATCAGCAATGGTAATTTTCACGCCTTCATTTTCTACTGAGGTTGTAATTGTAATTCGGTTAGGATTAGCTTTAATTTCTGCAAAACTCCGACCTGTATTTGATTCCTCCAACGCATCAATAGCATTTGCCAGAATATTCATAAATACCTGATTTAATTGCCCAGGAAAACACTCAAATTGAGGCAAATTGCCATAGTTGGTAATCACTTCAATTGCTGGACGTTGTTCGTTAGCTTTCAGGCGATGTTTGAGAATTAAAATCGTACTGTCGATACCTTCGTGGATGTTAAATGGTACTTTGTAATCTTTATCAGCGCGGGAGAAAGTTCTTAAACTAGTACTAATGTTGTGGAGGCGATCGCAAGCCATCACCATTGAATCAATTATCTTGGGTAAGTCTTCTAAGCTATAATCCAAGTCAATTTCTTCGGCATGGTCGATAATTTCATCACCTGGATTGGGTAAACTTTCTTGATATAGTTTCAAGTGTTCGACAATATCAGCAAGAGTGGGTTTAGCTTGTTTGAGACTGGCATAAATAAAGCCCAAAGGATTATTCATTTCATGTGCCACCCCTGCAACTAAGTTACCCAGTGCAGACATTTTCTCACTTTGGACAATTTGTAGTTGTGCCTGTTGTAAATCTTGTAGAGCTTTTTCCAATTCTTGGGATTTCTGGATAACAGCGGCTTCGGCTTGTTTGCGTTCTGTGACATCTAACAATAAGCCATCCCAAATAATTGAGCCATCAGCTTGTTTAATCGGACGGGATGCAGCTTGAATCCATTTTAACTGACCCGAAGGAGTGATAATTCGTCCAGAGTATCGCCAAGGCTCCAAGGTTTGAGCAGAAACGGTAACAGACTCTTGATAACGTGCCATGTCCTCTGGATGAGTCAAAGACCTCAAGCTACTAGCATCAGCTACCGCTTGCTCTGGTGAGATTCCGTAAATTTCATAACAACCAGTACTAGCGTAGTTGAATCTGGGTAGACCATCTGGTGAAAGCTGAAATTGATAAATCATCCCCGGAGCATTTTCCGCAAGGCGTTGGAAGCGGGCTTCGCTGTAGTGTAGATTAGTGTACAGTCGAGCATTTTCTAGAGATATCGCGGCTTGAGTACAAAGTAAGTTAATTATGCTGAGGCGATCGCGAGTAAATACCCCACTTGTCAGTTGATTTTCTAAATACAGAATCCCTACTAAATGCCCTTGATTAATAATCGGAGTACAAAATACACTTTGGGGTTGATGTTGCAACATATATTCCCCAATTAAACCAGGGATATCTGTTTTGCAATTATCTATCACAACTGTTTGTTGGGTATTTTTGACGTAATTGATAATTTTTACGGGAATATCTTGACAATTGAAGAGTGATTGTGGTTCGAGGATAGTTTGTATTTCCTCATGCTCAATCAAGGTAATTGCTCGTATTTGCCAAGTATGAACGGACACCTGCCTCTCCTGACGGAGACGCTGCGCGAACGACGGGGGGAACTTCCGCACAGCAGTGTCCTCTTCTTGGGGAAGCAGCAGTACAGCTTTTTTCGCGCCGGAGTTTTCGAGGATAATGCGGGTGAGGCTGGCAATGAGTTGATCTAATTCTAGAGAACTGGAGATAGCAATAGCTGCTTTTAGTACGCTTGTAAAATCCAGAACATCGAAAAGACTGGTGCTGCAAGTGCTATTCGTGCAAGTAGATGAGGAAGTGCCACGAAAGCTAATAGTTTCGTCGTGTTTGAGGGTAAGTCGTTGCTGTTCTAGAATCGGTTTGAGAAGTTGGGGATAGCGTTTTTCTAAGTCCGAGGTTTTGGCTAAAGCGCCCCAGCGGGTATAGCAATAGTAGGCTTCATGTATATAATCTGCGGCGACTTTTTTTTTGCCCCAGTCGAGGTAGAATTTGGCTGCTAGTTCGTTGGCGATCGCTTCTTCATAGCCATGCTAGCAATTTCAGCTAGAGACAGATGCATTAATGCTACATAAAACACGCTGGAAGGGACTTTGGCATGACTGGAAATGGTGTTTTCAATTATGCTCAGTTGGGGAATTAAATCCGGATATGCGGCTTTGTGGTCAAATAAATAAGCATGACGAATTTTGACAGAATACAACCAAGCCAGATGATAAGGGGTATTGCTATATTTTTGTAAATACTCAGCTTCACTGAAACTCTCGTCATCAAAGCTGAAGGGGGTTTTTGTTAAACCAAGAAGATTGCGAATTGGTTGAATAACTCCGACTATTAAAGCATCTAAATTCTCTAAACTTTTGATGTTACGGAGAAAATCTGCATTTTGTTGGGCGATCGCATATAGTTCATCGAGATTTTTACCATAGGTGAGGCGATCGGAACCACTTTGCATCATCATAAAGCCAACGGTCAGCCAGTTCCCTGCTTCCATGCCATACTTGCAGGTGTTGTCGTAGTATGTATCTGCTTCTCTAATTGGACGACTCCAGCTATGCACATCGGCAGCAAAGAGAAAATTAGTCATTCCCCGGACATCTGCATTATCAAACTGTTCGCAAAGCTGCACTGCCATTTCTCCAAACTGATAAGCGATCGCAGAGTTTTTTAGCATCGCATTGGCAATTAAGCCATAGCCGACATAGCCAAAGGGGGACATATCGCTGTTACCATACTGCAAACACAAAGTAGTCATCTTGGCAAGTCCAAGCAATGCTAAAGTCAGTTGACCATCAAGCCATGCAGCATAAAAGAGAATTTGTAAAATTCGCAACATCTCTGCAATACTGGCATCTGACATTTTGGGAAAATTGAGAATCGATTCAACAGTCTGCTGCTTTAAAAATCTGTTAACTATGGCAATTTCTTCGTCCAGACTTTGTTGAATCAGTTCTTGTTCTCTGGGCATTTCCCAGCCAAGTAGTTGTAAACTCTGACTGAGAATGGCGATCGCTTCCGCATTGCGTCCCTGAAGCTGATATTGAGTCATCTGCACGCGATAAATCACCGCTTTGTCTAAGGGTGTTTGAGCATGGCTAAGTGCTTTGCCATAAAGGACTTCGGCTTGGTCAAAATTACCACACAGATAAGCTGCTTCTGAGCCATATCGGTGCAAACTGTACATTAATTCATAGTCAGTCTGCCAAGCGGTTGCGGGTAATAAATCAATCCCAGTAGTATAATAGCTCTGGGATGCTTGATAAGCTGCCGAGAGTTTTGCTTTTTGTCCTGCTTGCAGGTTTAAGCCAGCCAGTTGTTTTTTCTGCTCATCGATGGCGATCGCAGCTTGTCCCAGATTCAGTTGGTTTACTAGGTCAAAAATCCGTTCTTGTTGTTCCTGCTGAGATAACCCTTGCAATAACAATTGACCAATTATCAAATGTGTCTTTTGTTTTTGAGCTGACGGTATCAAGGAATAAGCTGCTTGTTGGACGCGATCGTGCAGAAATTTATATCCAATAATTTCCGAATTTTCTTGAGTAACAGCTTGATTTTCTGACCCAACAAAAAACTTATAAACCTCACTTTGGGGTAAAATCAAATCGTCCTGTAAGGCACTCCACAAACAAGCAGCCGTTTCTATTTTTGATTGTTTAGAAACATTAGCGATTGTTTCTAAATCAAACTGATTCCCGATACACGCAGCTAATTTTAAAACACTTTGAGTTGATTCTGGCAACTTTTGTAATTGCAATGTCATGAATTCTACAACATCATTTGTGAGCGATCGCTGATTTATTTGCGTGATATCACATTGCCACCCCCCTTCACTTCCCACGCCACTTCTCTCAACGGGGGGAACCCCCGCACGAGAGTGGCTCCCCGAACTTCGGGGGGACAGAGGGGGGTAGTTAAATTCAATTAATCCATCTTGATGTAATGCTTTGAGAAACTGTGTAGCGAAAAACGGATTCCCTTGAGTTTTCTGAGATACAAGTTGAGAAAGAGGCAATGCAGAATTCTCTGTACATTTAAGTGTGTCAGCAACTAACTGATTCACTTGCCCTTGACTCAGTGGTGCTAAAGTAATCGTATTAATCGTGGTTGCTGTTTTTTGGATATCACTCAAAGTCAACATCAAAGGATGTGCTGAATTTATGAGGCACTGCGTTGGTGAGGCAGCGCGGTCATGTTCGTTACCCCCATGAGCGACTGCCGAAAGGGTTTCCCGGCTTGTTCGCGCAGCGTCTCCGTAAGGAGAAGCAAGTGCCGTTTCGTTATCACGATACGCACCAATTAATAAAAGATGATTTGTATCAGCCATTAATAACTGTATTAAATTCAGCGATGCCGAATCTGCCCATTGCAAATCATCTAAAAACATCACTAATGGATGTTCAGCACTAGTAAAGACTTGGGTAAACTTTTGGAATAATAAATTAAATCTATTTTGTGCCGCAGTTCCTGATAATTCTGGAGCTGGTGGTTGGATACCAATAATTCTTGATAATTCGGGGATGACTTCAATAATTACCTGTCCGTTCTCACCTACAGCTGATAAAATCTTGCTTTTCCATTTTTGGATTTGTGCATCGTTTTCTGTTAACAATTGCCCGATTAAATCCCGGAATGCTTGCACAAATGCCGAAAAGGGAATATTTCGTTGAAATTGGTCATACTTCCCTTTAATAAAATAACCGCGTTGACGCACAATCGGTTTATGAACTTCGTTGACAACCGCAGTTTTACCAATACCCGAAAAACCAGCTACCAGCATCATTTGTGTTGCACTCTGGCTAACTCTTTCAAATGCTTGCAGTAGAATTTCTACTTCTGTTTCTCGTCCATAAAGTTTGTCGGGGATAATAAAGCGATCGCACACATCCCGTTGTGCAATTGGGAAACTCTCTATTTTACCAGTTTCTTGAAGTTGATACAAACAAGTTTCTAAATCAAATTTCAGTCCTAATGCGCTCTGATAGCGGTCTTCAGCATTTTTTGCCATCAATTTTCTGACAATATCTGACAACACTTGCGGAATCTCTTCACTTTTGAACGCCAGTTGCTTCAAGTCGGCAGAGCCGACGGCAGGTGCTACAACGGGGGGAACCCCACGCCAGTCGCCTCAACGGAGGGAACCTCCGCACAGCGCTGGCTCCGCAACGCACTGCCTCCCCAACACACTGGCTCCTTTTAACTTTTGACTTTTGACTTCCCGAAGGGATGGTGGAAGTTTTGCAATATGACAATGTACCAACTCCATCGGATCGTTTGATTGAAATGGTAATTCTCCCGTCAATATTTCGTAAAAAGTGGCACCAAGAGAATAAAAATCAGTCCGGTAGTCAATCCCCCGATTCATCCTTCCCGTTTGTTCTGGGGAAATATAAGCGAGTGTCCCTTCTAACACATTTGGACTAATTAGGGTTTGAGTTTCTCTTGGCAGCAGAGATGCAATACTAAAGTCAATTAATTTAACTTGTTTGGTTAGAGGATTAATTAAAATATTGCTCGGTTTAATATCTTTATGAATAATGCGCGATCGGTAGAGAATATCTAAAGTATTACAAAGGGCGATCGCAATCTGCAAAAACTCTTGACCAGACGCGATATATCGCGTCTCTACATTGGTAAAATAATCTTTTAGAGAAATCCCCCCAAAGTCTTCCATCACCAGCGCATAGCCATTTTGATAGGGTTCTAAGCTGTAAGTTTGGATGATTAGGGGTGAGTTGAGATTTTTGGCAATGGTATACTGATTGCGAAACTGCACCAGTTCGCTGAAACTAGGATAAGGATTTTTCAGTAGTTTAATCACCACTGGTAACGAGTCAGTTTCTCGATATCCCCGATAAACTACGGTTCTAGAACCGTTGTACAGTTGTTCGCTGACTTGATATCCGGGAATACTCACTCTTATATTAGCCATGTTATTTAATCGTTGAGGCTTCCGGATTTAGTATTCCCTGATGCGCGAATAAATTTCAAACCAACGTCAAAATATTTACACACCAATTCTCATTTGAAAACGAGTTTGCGTCATCTGAGGATTCGCGACGTTTGTTAATAATTATCAACTCTCCTGCTAATCTCTAACTGTGACTTCAAAACTTAGGAAATTTATGCATAAAGCATCTGCCACTAACTTAGCGGCAACAGACATTAAACTACTAGTTGTAGATATAGATGGTACGATCGCCGGCGAATCTAACAACCTCACCTCAAAAGTTCTTCAAGCGATCGCTGCGGTAAAAGCAAAGAAAATCAAAGTAGCAATAGCTACTGGTCGCATGTATCGTTCTGCCTTGCGTTTCCACCAACAACTTAACTCTACCCTGCCATTATTAGCTTATCAGGGAGCCTGGATTCAAGATCCAATTACGCAAAAAATTCATCGCCATTTAACTGTTTCTAGAGAAATGGCAGAAAAACTACTAGATTATTTTGAACAACCAGAACTGCGATCGCTTTTATCTGTTCACTTCTACATCAACGATGAATTGTATGTGCGCGAATTAACAAGAGAAACTGAAATTTATGCCGAACGTTCTGGTATTGTCCCCATAGTTGTGGGTGACTTGCGTACCTCTTTAAGCAATGAACCGACAAAGATTTTAGCTTTATGCGATGACATAGATATTATCAAAGATTTGCTGGGGAATTTGCGATCGCTTTACACCCCCGCTGAATTGTATCTCACTACATCTGTGGCGACTTTTTTTGAAGCGACTAATCCTTTAGTCAACAAAGGAACTGCTGTACGTTACCTAGCTGAAGAAATGCTAGGATTACAAAGAACTAACGTCATGACTATTGGCGATAACTTCAATGATTTGGAAATGCTAGAATACGCTGGTATTGGTGTAGCGATGGGGAATGCACCAGCAGAAGTTCAAGCGATCGCGACTTGGGTAGCTCCTAGCGTCGAACAAGATGGAGCTGCCACAGCAATTGAAAAGTTTTTGCTGTAAACGTTAGTTATTCGTTATTATTAATAACTAATAACGAATAACTAACCAAAAAATCAGAAAGGACACCGACGACTGGCCGTGTTTCGTCTCGGTGCCCTTGCTGGTTCGCTCCTCACACACCAGATAATATAGCCTGAGATATTCTAATAGTCAATATCTGTTACAAAACTTTTTAATTTTTCCAGGAATGAGCGCAAAACATAACTCAAGTAGCGATAATTCATGAATTATCGCGCTCGGTAGAATAACGCTTTCAAGTTTTTGTTGCGTAAGTCCTATTTTCCTTTAGACTCATAATTCAACTAAAGCAAAGACCCCTAATTTTTCTTCTAACAAAAACCTTAATACAGACTGAGTAGCTATAACTAATCCTAATCTGGCTTGAGAAAGCTCTGGTGAGGTAATTTTCACCTCACCCCAAATTCTACAGTTGCACCAAAAGATTTCAAAAGCTTGACTCAAATTGAGCGCTGCTTTTTCCCAGTTAACCGAACCTGCTTGATCGGGACATTCTAAATCATCTACCACTTGTACTAACTGAGAAATTAGCCGAAAAGAAGCTGAATGCGAAAAGCGAAGTTTGCTGTAGCAGTTGAGCCAAGGTATCGAAGAAGGAGAAATTACACTCCCAAATAATTTATTAAGTTGAATCAATTTCTCTTGTTCAGCCAGCCGGATTAACGAGCAGCAGCGAGCATGAGCGTATTGAACTGCAAATAAATGTGAAGAATTTTCGTACTTCGTTTCTCCCCCTGCTCCCCCTGCTTCCCCTGCTTCCCCTGCTTCCCCTGCTTCCCCTGCTCCCTCTCCCCACCTCCCCTCAACCAGGTGCTGTAACCAAGCAGCTAAAATAGGATCGGTTAAGACGAAATGAATGTAACCGGGTGGAACAATTTTGATGATAAATTCGTCCCCACAGTTCGCCGATAAATGAGAGGCGATCGCACAAGCAATCTCAATTCCTTTACGATTCTGAGATTTTGACAGCTGTAAAGCCACCCCGGATATATATAAAATTCTATTAATATCTCTACTTTTATATAGAGGAATTTTATGATTATCTCTCCTAAGTATGGTCTTAGTATTAGTATAAATACTCAACACTGACACCAAATGACTGTAAATTAACTGTTTAATTGCTGTATTATTACTTACTTGTAGCTTTTTATGCACAGATGACTACCATTTCACCCTTAACCGTTCAGATTCTTGCTATTATGTCATCTATCTTTAGACATAACTTTAATCTAGATAGAGAAAAATGAGAATTGTGCAAAATTTCATTAATAGTAAGTAAACTTTACTACCATCATAGTACAGTAAGAGTTATAACAAAAGTGTAGAGAGCAAATTGCTTTCTATCCTTAAAGATGGCTGGCGCTGTTAGGCGTTAAGCCTACATCACCAACGCAAAGACACTCCTTGCACCTTTTTATGACGTCTTTGTCTTCAGCCGAACGCTCTTTGTTACCTATGCAATCTCCATCCTCCTTCTCAGAGGCATCACGCCCTTTTTTGACTTGGCAACGAATTATTGATTGGGCTCAAGAACACTATCGCTGCCGTACCTTTAGCAAAGATGAGCGCATTCCAGCTAGACCTGGATTGCTATATTTGGTGCAAAGGGGTGCGATCCGCATGGTAGGCACCGCCCAGGTTAGCGCTACTGCAAGTCAGCTAACGTCTCGACGAATCAACAGAACTCCCGAAGAAGCTTTCTTGGGTTTTGTCGGGGCAGGACAGCCATTTGAAATTGTTGCCCAATCACCATTTACACTCCAGGCTTACGCGCATGTTGACCAAACAGCGGTGCTTTGGATGTACTGGCACGACCTAGACAACTGGCCCCATTTCCGCCGCGAAGTTATGGATGCCTTTAGGTATCAGCACCAGCGCAAGCTGCTGTGGTTGAGTGCCTTGGGACAACGGCGCACAATTGATCGGCTTTTAGGATTCCTCACATTATTGATTGAGGAATATGGCGAGCCGTCAATGAGTGAAACCGACCCCGATGTAATTCGCGGCTATTGTCTGCCGTTCCCCCTCACCCATGCCCAAATTGGCAGCGCGATCGGTTCGACTCGTGTCACCGTCACCCGCTTGATGGGTAAGTTGCGTCAGCGCGGTTTAATCCTCACCCAAGGGGATAATCTCATTTGCTTGCCAGCAGAGTCTATTAATAGAGTCGGCTAAAGCGCACCAAGAGCGCCTACTACCAATAGCAGGGGGAGAGCGAATTTTGACAAACCCAGCCTGGGTAATCAGTTCCTGTCCCTGCTCGGTCAGCAGCAAGTTGGCGTAAGCAACACCTGCTTGCTGCTCGATTTGACCATTTTGTTTGACTGACTAGAGGTTAACGATTGGTTAATTTTTGATTGCAGATTGTGGTATTGGCACAAAGTCATACCCAGTACGAGAACGAGTACCGGGAGCGATTTTTACAAGTTGAACTGGGGCATTGCGATCGCCTGATGCTAAAAACCGAATCGCACCCGAAGCACCGGTTGCAGAAAAGTTAGACGAGGTAAGTGCTTGCTGTACCCCCTCGCGGTTTGGATTAAGTTCTATAGCGGCAATCAACGCTTTTGTCGCGTCATATGATAAAGCAGTTCGCCAACTCACATCACCACCCCACAATTGCCGCGACTTTTGAGGAAAGTCTGAAGAAAGATTGCCGTCAATATGCCAGGGAACCGCTACTACCATTCCTACAGCTTTTTCACGCCCAAGTTCTAAAGTTTTCAGCATGTAAACATCATCTCCCCCCAGCAAAGCTAACCGTTTCTCGTTAACTTGAATTACTTGCAACGCTTTGTCGAGAGTATTACTGTTAGAAGCTAACATCAAAACTTCTGCACCTTGCTTAATGGCTTGTTCTACACTTCTAGGCGCACTAAAATTTGCTTGGGACAAGTCAAATTCATTCGATACTTGTCCACCTTCTAAAGACACAGATGAGACAAACTCAGATTTGAGCGATTGGCTGTAGTTACTTTGGGAATTGAAAAAAACCGCTGCATTTTTTTTCTGTAACTTGTTCACCATGTAGTTGGCTAAACTTCTGGCAGCGATAAAATCACTGGGAACTGTGCGAAAAACGTAAGGACTCAAGTTAGAAATCTTAACAGAAGTACTCGTGGGAGTGATGGCTACAAGTTTTCCGGAAGTATAAACAGTGCCTGCGGCTAAAGTTGCATCGCTGGTATTAGGACCAATTACACCTAATACTTCTTGATTTTTGACTAAGGTTGTGGCGATTTGCTTGGATATTTCCGGATTATCATCATCGTTGGCTATCCCTACCTTCAACCTCACTCCCTTAATGCCTCCAGAGGCATTTATTTCATTTTGAGCCTGAGCGATACCGCGTAAAATTTCTAAAGAGGTATTTGGATCGTTACCAATAGGCAAAGATGTTGCAATTGTGTAGTTTTTTGCCGAGCCAATCCGGGCATTATTAAGAAATATCAGCGCTTCTGGATCGTTAGGTTTTTGTTTTAAAGCTGCTGTCAAAGGAGCGATCGCTTTTTCATAACTTCCCCGTGCGATCGCTTCTACACCTTCTTTTTTAGCTGGGGCTACTTCCCCTGCAATTAAAGTTTTTTCCCCAAAACTAATTCGGTCTTTAATTGATTCTTGATTATTTGACTGCGAATTACGATTAAGTTGATTTTGTGATATAATATTGTCTTTAAATAACCAAAAACCACCGCCGACAACTCCCAATGTAATTAACAAAGCCAAAACAAGAACAGTAGTTTCGTTCTTTTGGGACATAAAATTTTTTTAAAGTAGTTAACTGTATTTAAAATATCAGAGATAATAATTTATATATCAAACGAAATATTGCTGTAACTGCAATCGCAACTAACCCGGCTGCAACTGATAAAATTACTACTTGCTGAGAACTTAGACCAGCATGGAAAGAGGGTACAAAATAGATAATAGCAAAAGTAATTCCACCAATAATTAACAAATCAAGCTTTTCAATCCATCGTCGTGTTTGGGCAAAAATCAGTATTCCTAAAATTACGGCGGAAACAGCTAGAGTAATTATTGGCGATTTGAGTAGACTTAAAAGAGCGATCGCTATCAATGCACCCTCAAATCCACTAAACGCTGCACTACTCAACAACTCGATTGTCGAAAATGCTGGTTTTGCTGGTGGTGGGGGAACAATCGGTGCTTGTGGTGGTTGCGTTTGCGACGATAACTTTGGTACAGTTGCTTTTGAGGTACGCAGTTGTGTAGGGGGTATAGAAAGTGAATCTAACGCCGAAAGAACCTCTTGTGCTGACTGAAAGCGTTGATTTGCGGCTGGCAATAGCATTCTATCTAAAATATCAGCCAAGCCGGAATTGATAGATACAAGCGATCGCCATTTCCACTGGTTGCTATAACCATCAAATAGCTGATTTGCTTCCTTCTTTGTGAGTAAGGTCAGAATTGTTACAGCTAAAGCATATAAATCTGTAGAGGGATATACTTGACCTCCAGACATTTGTTCGGGAGGTGCAAATCCCATAGAATATATTCCGGTAGAACCACCAAACCCAGTTGGGGCATTTGTTACTTGCTTAACTGCGCCAAAATCTAGCAAGTATAATTTGCCGTGGCGATCGCGCATAATATTAGAGGGTTTGATATCCCTATGGATAATGCCTTCATTATGGACAAACTTTAGCACTTTGAGAATTTCTCGCAGCACTTCTAAGGCTTCTTCTTCAGTGAATTGATAACTTTTCGCTAATTCTTCCTCTAAATTTTGTCCATCAATATATTCTTGTACCAGATAAAAAAATTGTTCTTGCTGTTCTGATTGCCAGCTTTTAACTGTTATTTCAAAATAAGCAAATAAGTCAGGAATTTGCTCGCTTTGGTTGCCGATTTGCGCTAAAACATCTGCTTCTCGTTCAAACAACTGTTGTGCTAGTTGCAGTTGAATGGAAGTTAAATTGCCCGCAGGTTGGAATTGCTTAACTACACATTGACGCATACCGGGAATTCGGCGATCGCGTGCCAAAAAAGCGGCTCCAAACCCCCCTCTACCCAGCAACTTCAGCGGTACATATCGTCCATCCAGTAACAGCGGCATTCCACAATTAGTGCAGTATTTTTGCTGTACTGTTTTCAAAGTTGTGTTATCGTCTAAATCCGTAAAATAATTTTGTGGGCGAGGGCAGCGTGGACGAGTGCAGTAAACTTCCATTTTTTTGGTTTGTTGTCCGAGGTCCTTTGACAATAGTCCGAAGTCAAAAGTCAAAAGTTTTTTATTAGTGAATATTTACTTTTAAAAGGACACGGAAATTGCGGTGGAAATCATCCACCTACTAACGGTTGCGCCACTACCTTTAGATAGATTTTGCTCCAAGCGGATTTTCACAAAACGCATCTACATCAGTGTCCTAGTTTTGACTCTTGACCGTTGAATGAGTGACTCTTGACCCTTGAATGAGTGACTATTGACAAAATCTTAGCTTTAATCAGAGCTTGGCATCGCTACATCTAATGTAGTTACGACGATGTTTTTTGGTGATGATTTTAACACATCTTGATTCCATCCAGGGGTAGCGAACTCAGGCAAAATTTCTCGGCTAAAGGCTTCAGCCGCCTTGGATCTGTACCGATTGGGATTAAAAATTAACCACAGTGTACGCTTGACAACAACGCCTTCAATTGGAGCGCGGTGTAGGACACCCATTTGTAATTCTTTAGCGATCGCACTAGTAGAAACAAAGGCAGCCCCCAAGCCAGATTGCACGGCATTTTTAATTGCTTCTATGGAATTGAGTTCCATTTCAAATTTAAAACGCCTTGCATCAATATCGTTGCGTGCTAGCACTTGGTCGATTACCTTGCGAATAGTAGATTGAGAATCGAGAGCAATGAATTGTAATTTATATAGGTCTTCTTTTTGAATCACCTCTAGTTTGGCAAAAGGATGCAAAACAGGTAAAATCAGCGCTAGCTCATCCTCGGCGTAAGGAATAATTTCCAAAGATTCTGCCAGTTCGCCCGGAATCTCGCCGCCGATGATTGCCAAATCTACCTGTCCGTTTGCGACACTCCAGGCAGTCCGACGGGTAGAGTGGACATGCAATTGCACCGCCACATCTGAATATTTTTGTCGGAACATGCCAATCATTCTCGGCAACAGATAAGTGCCAGTAGTTTGAGAAGCACCCACAATTAAAGTTCCGCCTTGGAGATTTTGTAAATCCTCGATAGCGCGGCAAGTTTCTTGACATAGGGTGAGAATTTTTTCACCGTAACTCAGAAGTAAGTGCCCCGCCTCGGTTAATTGTGCGCGACGTCCTCCACGGTCGAATAAAGGTACATCTAGTTGCCGTTCTAGGTTTTGAACTTGTAAACTCACAGCGGGCTGAGAGACGTAGAGGCTATCAGCGGCACGCTTAAAGCTTCCTTCGACGGCGATCGCTTTGAGAATACGCAATTGATCTAAAGTGAAAGGAAGGTCAGACATAAGGCTAAACCCACAAAACGCATGAGCATGAGCAGCAGTTGCAACAAAAAACTAGCATTTTACCAAAAAACGGCGAATGCAATTTATTGCATCTTAAACTTTGAGCTTTAATCGAAAAAGACAGTAGCACAACATCTTGACGAAAGTCCCCTTTTGAATACTTTGTGGTATTGGTTGTACTTAATGGGCGTTTTCTTTAAATTACTTCACCTGTGTATATGATGTTGAGCAATTGGTTAACCAACAGTCATTTTGTCATGTTGGGGTTACAACTAGTTTTTGCGATCGCCCACAGTGGAGGAGCTGCCTTGCGTCCGTTTGCCGAAAAACAAATTGGACCAAGGCTCTATCGCGTTTTTTTCGCGTTACTCAGCCTGCCTTTAGCTGTAATCTTAATCGTTTACTTTATTAACCACCGTTATGATGGCTGGCAACTTTGGCAAGTCCAAGGTGTGCCGGGAGTAAAAACAGTAGTTTGGGTGCTTTCAGCGATTTCGTTTTTGTTTTTGTATCCGGCTACATTCAATCTACTAGAAATTGCTGCTATTCAAAAGCCCTCCGTCCACCTCTACGAAACGGGCATTATTCGGATTACTCGTCATCCGCAGATGGTGGGGCAGATAATTTGGTGTGTCGCTCATACCCTTTGGCTCGGTACCAGCTTTACTCTTGTTACTTCGGTGGGGTTAGTGCTGCATCACTTATTTGGAGTTTGGCATGGCGATCGCCGTTTAGCATCGCGTTACGGCGAAGCCTTTGAAATAGTCAAACAGCGAACTTCAATTATTCCTTTTCTAGCTGTTAAAGATCGCCGTCAATCTCTTAAATGGCAAGAATTTCTCCGCCCCGCTTACCTGGGAGTCGCTGCTTTTATCGCTCTACTTTGGTGGTCACACCCCCTATTGATTCAGGCGAGTAGTAAGGTACAATGGTTATTTTAGGTAGACCCCAATAGCAATAGCCAGCAATTGAAAGTAAATAGATGAAGATTTCATCTTCTCAATTGCTACCCAATTCCCTGTAGGATTGGTTAAAACAGCTGTCAGTGGGGGACGCGATGAGATGAGCGAGATTTGAGATTGGTAATTGCAAGTCTTTTACCAAAGTAAAAACTAGATGACAAAACAGTTTAAAATCTCTCCCCAGAGGCAGTCAGGAGTTGAAAATCTAAAAAAGCCACCGTGAGAGCTTCGCGCTGGCTTTTTTATCAGCGCAAAATAAACGCGCTTGTTTTTCGCATAATTATTTGTGCTCTGGAACAGTCTATTTGCAGAACCGTATTGAAGCGCCAAATCTTTCTGCTGATGGCTAGTTTGATATAAAAACCCTGTAATTTTAGAGGCATCATGGTGTTGTTGGTCAGTGAGCGGACATTTAATCAAGAAGTTTTAGAATCTCCAATTCCTGTTTTAGTGAATTTTGAAGCGCCTTGGTGCGGCTTATGTCGTATAATCCAGCCGCTGTTGTTGCAGTTTAAAACTCAATGTGGTGAGGAAATAAAATTGGTTGGAGTTAACGCCGATCAAAATTTCAAACTTTCTACCACTTATCGGCTAAAATCACTGCCAACTTTACTGTTGATTGAAAATGGTATCGTCCGGGAACGTCTAGACTGTTTTCGTGGACGAGAGGATTTACGCCAAGCGCTAGAAGAAATCAAAGTCAACTATACTAATCGCCCTAAGACATACAGCACCGCAAAAACAGCCGATTTAGGCTGTCGGACGGCATAGGGGCTGGGGACTGGGGACTGGGGACAAGGAGGACAAGGAGGACAAGGAGGACAAGGAGGACAAGATAAATTTTTTTCTCCCTTGTCTCCCTTGTCTCCCCATCCCCCCCTCTCCCCACCCCCCCCTCTCCCCATTCCCAATTCCCCAAATCTAAAACCATGCTTAATTACCTCACCTAACAACCGTCGGGTGGGGTATTTTATGCTAAAAGGTGTGTGTCACAATTATTAACAGTTGCGACCTGGACAGATGCCTTTGGGCAAAACTGTCAAACGCGAACGTGAAGAATTATAAATGTAGGCGTCAGTGATGGAAGTTATCTATCAGTATGCCTGGCTGATTCCGGTATTACCTCTTTTAGGGGCGATGCTGGTCGGTCTAGGGTTAATCTCGATGAATCAGGTGACAAACGCAGCCAGAAAGCTAAACGCGGCGTTCATTATTTCCCTGGTGGGGATAGCAATGGGGCTGTCGTTTGCCTTGCTGTGGAGTCAACTTCAAGGACACGCGCCTTATATCCGCACGATAGAATGGGCGGCAGCAGGCAATTTTCACCTGAACATGGGCTACACTATTGACCACCTAACAGCCCTGATGCTGGTGATTGTGACAACGGTAGCCTTCTTGGTGATGGTGTACACCGATGGCTACATGGCTCACGACCCAGGATATGTAAGGTTTTACGCTTATCTCAGCTTGTTTGGCTCTTCAATGCTGGGTTTGGTGGTCAGCCCCAACTTAGTACAGATTTATATATTCTGGGAACTAGTCGGGATGTGTTCTTACTTGCTGGTCGGGTTTTGGTACGATCGCAAGTCAGCAGCAGATGCAGCTCAAAAAGCATTTGTCACCAACCGCGTAGGTGACTTTGGTTTGCTGTTGGGTATGTTAGGGCTTTTTTGGGCGACAGGAAGCTTTGATTTTCAGGTGATGGGCGATCGCCTCGCACAACTTGTACAATCAGGTTCGATCAGCAATGCCCTCGCCATTCTGTTTGCGATTTTAGTATTCTTGGGTCCGGTAGCCAAATCAGCCCAATTCCCTCTGCATGTGTGGCTACCCGACGCGATGGAAGGTCCCACCCCCATTTCTGCCTTAATCCACGCAGCAACAATGGTAGCGGCGGGTGTTTTCCTCATCGCCCGGATGTACCCAGTTTTTGAACACGTCCCAGCGGCAATGAACGTCATCGCCTATACTGGGGCATTCACCGCCTTTTTGGGGGCGACAATTGCCATAACCCAAAACGACATCAAAAAGGGTTTAGCTTACTCTACCATCTCCCAACTCGGTTACATGGTGATGGCGATGGGAGTAGGCGCTTACTCTGCCGGACTTTTCCACCTGATGACTCACGCCTACTTCAAGGCGATGCTGTTCTTAGGTTCTGGTTCAGTGATTCACGGGATGGAAGGTGTCGTTGGTCATGACCCAGTTTTGGCGCAGGATATGCGCTTGATGGGGGGACTGCGGAAGTACATGCCATATACCGCAATTACCTTCTTTATCGGTTGCTTGGCAATTTCCGGTATCCCACCTTTTGCAGGTTTCTGGTCAAAAGATGAAATTTTGGGACAAGCTTTTCAAGCTAGCCCATTTCTTTGGTTTGTCGGCTGGTTAACTGCCGGCATTACTGCTTTTTACATGTTTAGAATGTATTTCTCGACATTTGAAGGCAGCTTTAGAGGCAATGACCAGAAAATCAAGCAAAAACTGAAGAAAGCAGCCACAATCGTTTTGGAATTAGAGACAGAAGAGGCAGCAACCCCGGTTTTTGGTCCAGGAGCGATGAAACATGGCGAACTAGAAGCACATGACTCCCACGGACATCATAGTGATTCTCCCCACGAATCGCCGTGGACAATGACTTTGCCTTTAGTGGTGTTAGCGATTCCTTCGATGTTGATTGGTTTGGTGGGAACACCTTACGCCAACTACTTTGAGGAATTTATCTTTCCTCCCAGCGAAACCCTCGCCGAAGTGATGGAAAAATCCGCCGAGTTCAACCCGACGGAATTTTACATTATGGCGGGAAATTCAGTGGGAATCGCTTTGATTGGAATTACATTGGCATCTTTTATGTATCTGTGGCGCAAGATTGATGCTAGTGCGATCGCCGAAAAAATCAAACCGCTTTACGAGCTATCTCTTAACAAGTGGTACTTTGATGACATTTACCATCGCGTCTTTGTCCTCGGCTTGCGTCGCGTAGCCAGACAAGTCATGGAAGTTGACTTCCGCGTAGTCGATGGTGCTGTTAACTTGACAGGCTTTTTCACCCTAGTTAGTGGTGAAGGTTTGAAATACTTAGAAAACGGTCGCGCTCAATTCTATGCCTTGATTGTGTTTGGGGCGGTTTTGGGCTTAGTGATTGTTTTTGGTGTCACTTAATTTCTGTAGGGGTGGGCGGTTGTCCGCCCCTGCTTTATGTGTAAATAGTTTTGCCTAACTACTTACCTATCTATCCTGAGATTTGCAGGATTTTTGACTCATGCAAATCTCTTTCTCAACAATTTACCCGGTTGCTTACCTTCTCACTAATGGCCATTGTGTAGTAAATTTAGTGAGTTGTAATGAAAAAGAATCATTTATGTTGTGTATCAAAACAGAAGTAAAAGAGTCCAGCATACCTAATGCCGGAAAGGGATTATTTAGTTTACAATTTGCTCCCAAAGGAAGTATAGTTTACATCCAAACAACAGACTTTACTAACGACAAAGTAGTTTTGGAAGAACAGTATCGAGAAGTTTTGATAACAGCAGATGAATTTCCTGTGAATGCTGGTATGAGATGGGGGGGAGATTACTATGTATACTCTAGTAAAAACGCAATTAATATAGATTATATTAATCATGCTAGTAACCCTAATCTTTTGTCATGTCTTGGTTTCTTTTTTGCTCTGCGCGATATCCATTATGGAGATGAATTAACGATAGATTACAGGTACATTGGCGTGACTGGACAGGAGGAATTAATAACTAGCCAGGAGAACATTATTGGTTTATCTGCTAAGGAAGCCTTATTAAAAACAGCCCAAAATTTAATTGACCTTTTAAATGAAGTCGAAGAAATTCATTGTTTTCATTTACCTAGTTAATCTGATTAAGTTAGAGGATGTTTGAAAAGTATTGTTATTAACATCAAACGTCCACAAACCTAACCCCCCTAGCCCCCTAGCCCCCCTTTCCTTATTACACATTTGTATGTTAATTTTTGTATGAAAATACAACATTTCTGCGTTATACTTAAGTATGCAAGACCGTAAAATAACAAACATAACCAATTTGTGATGCCAATCACACTGAAATCAAAACTTCTATCGGAAGTTAAAGCTTGCTTAGAACTGGCTATTCCTTTAGCGGCTGCACAAGCAATGGAAGCTGCCGTCAGCTTGGTGAATACAGTAATGATGGGCATCTTGGGTTCTCAAGCATTAGCAACGGGAGCCTTGGGTGGAATTACCTTTTTGAGTATACTTATCATCTGTGGTGGCATAATCGATCCAGTTGGGGCTATGGTAGCCCAAGCTTTTGCTAGAGGTAAAACAGATGAAGTCAGCCATCTGACTTTTCAAGGACTCTGGCTTACTGCTGGAATGTCCATACCAATTATGCTGCTGATTTGGTATTTTAGCTCTATCTTACAGCTATTTGGTCAAGAGGAAAGCCTGATCCTATCAGTTCAAACTTATTTACGAGTAATTGTTTGGGGTTTTCCTGCCGCTCTTGGCTTTCATCTTCTCAGAGGAGTAGCATCAGCACTAAATCGCCCTCAAATATTAATGGTAATTTTAGCTACTGAGGTAGTTTTGCAGGGGCTGGTAAATTACGTGCTGATGTTTGGTAAATTCGGCTTACCTGCTCTTGGGATAGTTGGTATTGGCTGCGCCAGTAGCCTCGTTGCTTGGGTAAGTTTCATCACAGCCGTGGTTTTTCTCAAGTTCCACAAAAACTTTAGAGATGAGAAAATTTTTGATACTTTCCATCAGTTTGACAAGGCTTTGTGTTTAAAAATATTCCAAGTTGGATGGCCTGTTGGCTTGCAGTGGGGAGCTACAATTGGTATGTTTGCAGTCACATCTTTGCTAATGGGGTATTTAGGAACAGAGATGTTAGCTGCCCATGAAATCGCCTTCCAGACAGAAGAGTTTTTGATTATGATTCCTATGGGAATTGCATTGGCAACGACTGCGAGAGTTGGAAACGCTATTGGACAAAAGGACAATAAAGGTGCAAAACGAGCCGCATTAGTTAGTATTGCCCTTGGTGCAAGCTTAATGAGCATCGTAGCACTGTTGATATGGTTTTTCCCCGGTTACATTGTGGCAATGTATTTAGATCCCCATATTCATAATAATGAGGAAGTGGTAAAGGCGGCAATTCTGCTGTTAAAAGTGGCTGCCTTGTTTCAAATTTCTAACGGGATTCAAATAATTACCACTGGTGCTTTGCTTGGTTTGCAAGATACCTACACTTCCATGTTGATCACCTTATCAGCTTACTGGTTTGTTGGTTTGGGTAGTGGCTATTTTATGGGATTTACTCTAGGTTGGGGAGGTATGGGTTTATGGTTGGGTTTAGCAGCTGGGTTAACAGTCGCAGCCGTTGTGTTAATGTGGCATTTTTATCGTTTGATTTCTCAGGCGATATCTATTAGCGAAGCTGAGGAAGCGCAAAATCCAGACCAAACTCAACAAGTATTGATTAGTTGAGAAACTTTAATCCCAGAGCTTTATATATTTAGATATGAGGAAGGAAGATGTGTAAGTTTTGTGTTACACATATTTGATTGCTGTTTGTAAAAAGTAATACTTTTGCTTTTGATGCTGACGTTAAGCTCATCCCCCGGAGTCGCGCACTCTTGATTTCGCGGGCATTGGGAATTGGGGAGGCAGTGCGTTGCGCGGGTTCCCCGCGTTGTAGCACCTGCCGTCATTGGGCATTGCTTTTCGCTCCTCCTTGCCCCTTGCCCTATGCCCAAGACGGCGGACGGCGATTCCTCCCACCCCAGCCGTGGGATGGGCAACCGAAGCCGTCTTTGGTGATGAAAGATTGGTGATTGTAAACTATTGCTCCTATAAATTGCATCATTCTAGTTTGTACGTAAAACCTGTAAACCCTTCCCCCTGCCTGGCTCAATGTGCAACTTAAAGGCACATTAGCTTAAAGTTGGCAGGTGCGAATAAACAGTAATTTTTTGATGCAAGACAGCCAAATTGGTGTATTGTAAAATCGAAATCTTGTTTGTGTAGTTATGATAGTAGTAGGAATAAACTCGGTATACCACGAATCAGCTGCGTCTATTGTGGTTGATGGCAAAATCCTGGCTGCGGCAGAAGAAGAAAGATTTAATCGCTACAAACATGGCAAGCCTGCTCGCGCTGATAATCCCCATATATTACCAGTACAGTCTCTGGAATTTTGCTTAAAAACTGCCAATATAAAGCCAGAAGATATTGACTTAATTGCTTATTCTTTTGACCCGAAAATATTTGATAAATACGCCCATATTAAGCCAACACTTGTTAGTGAAGGAGGATTAGGAAGCGTTGAAGGAGACGCAAAATTCCGAAATTGCCTAGATAAAGTCAAAACCGCTCTGGGAGAAGTCCTTGGTGCAGAAGCGGCAGAAAAATTGGTGTGGATTTCCCATCACATAGCTCATGCGGCCTCGGCTTTTTTCCCTTCTGGCTATCAAGAGTCTGCGATATTAGTAATCGATGGGATTGCAGAAAAAGCTAGTTCTATATTAGCTTTTGATGATGGTCATGGTATCAAGGTCAAAAAGGAAATTTTATATCCCCATTCATTAGGTTTTTTGTGGGAACAGATTGCTGTACATTTAGGTTTTTCGGAATATGATGCAGCCAAATTGATGGGTCTGGCTGCTTATGGTCGTCCTGAAATGATGGACAAAGCATTATCTCAATTTGCCCAGGTGACAGATACAGGCTTTAACATTGAAGAAACAATCTTCGATTGGGATGATATTAGTACTCAGCTAGAATTATTCCTGGGTAAACACAGAAAAGAGAGTGATCCGATAGAAGATCGTCATGCGGATATTACTAGATCCTTACAAGAATTTACAAACTCAGCTGTAATGGTTCTTTGTCAAGAGCTTTACGCGCTCTACCCATCGGAAAATTTGTGTTTAGCTGGGGGAGTAGCTCTAAACTGTGTTACTAATTGGCTGATTAAAGAAAAAAGCCCGTTTAAAAACGTTTTCATTCCTCCAGCCGCTCACGATGCAGGAACAGCAGTTGGTGCTGCACTACAGGTTTATCACACCCATCTCAATCATACGGTTTCTCGTACCGCACAACTGAATCCCTATTTAGGACCAGAGTTTAGCGAAGCAGAAATTCTTGCAGCTATTGAAGAAGCAGGTTTAACAGCTATACGCTCTGCGGATACTCCTATCCTAGCTGCTGATGCTATTGCAGAAGGCAAAGTTGTTGGTTGGTTCCAAAATCGTATGGAATTTGGACCTCGCGCTCTGGGAAATCGTTCTTTATTGGCAGATCCGCGTCATACTACTACGCGAGAATTGCTGAATCGTAAGGTAAAACACCGAGAAGATTTTCGACCTTTTGCTCCGAGTATTTTAGCGGAAAAGGCATCGGAATGGTTTGAAATCGGTCGCTGGTCTGAAAGTTTCAAATATATGCTATTCACTTGCCCAGTAAGAGCTGAAAAACGAGAAAAAATTCCAGCAGTAATTCACGTTGATGGAACTGCAAGGGTACAAGTAGTAGATAGAGAACTCAATCCTAATTATTATCAACTGATTGAAAGATTTGAGGATATCACAGGTATTCCTGTAGTTCTGAACACTTCATTCAATGACAGCGAACCAATAGTCTGTTCAGTAAAAGATGCTATTTCCACCTTTAAAGGCACTGCAATTGATGTATTGGTAATACAAGATTTTTTTATAGAACGTAAAATTTGAAGCACATCCTACTTCCGCAGCCCACTACAATTATAACGATTCCATTTTTGACCTGACTGGGAGTATCCCAACCCACATTCCGCACCCTGATATGTCAAATGAGACTGCCAAGAAAAAAAATGCGGTATTACCAATTTAATTAAATCAACCTAACAATGAAGGCAAAATTGCCAAAAAGCTGTTAGTTAATAACTAGTGACTTTTTGCCAAACATGATTTTAATTGCAGACCAATTGTGATGAATACAGCTAATTTTCCGTGGTTGACGACGATTATTTTGTTGCCAATAGCGGCTTCACTACTGATACCCGTAATCCCAGATAAAGACGGCAAAACAGTGCGCTGGTATGCCCTGATTGTCGGATTGATTGATTTTGCGCTAATTGTTTGGGCTTTTTATACTCAGTACGACTTCTCCAATCCGAATTTGCAGTTGGTGGAGAGTTACCCGTGGGTACCGCAACTCGATTTGAATTGGTCAGTAGGGGCAGATGGTTTAGCAATGCCCCTAATTATTTTGACTGGATTCATAACTACCCTGGCGATTTTAGCAGCTTGGCCCGTGACGCTCAAGCCCAGGCTATTTTACTTTCTGATTCTGGCGATGTATGGCGGTCAGATTGCCGTGTTTGCCGTTCAGGATATGTTGCTATTTTTCCTGGTGTGGGAACTGGAACTGGTACCGATTTACTTTTTGCTGTCGATTTGGGGAGGTAAAAAGCGGCAATACGCAGCGACCAAATTTATTTTATACACTGCTGGTGGGTCGCTGTTTATTTTGTTAGCTGCCCTGACAATGGGATTTTACGGCGATACGGTGACGTTTGATATGCGATCGCTTGCTCTAAAAGATTACGCCCTAAATTTCCAACTTTTACTTTATGGTGGCTTTTTGATTGCCTACGCTGTCAAATTGCCAATCATTCCCTTGCACACCTGGCTACCAGATGCCCACGGTGAAGCCACAGCCCCCGTACACATGTTACTGGCAGGTATTTTGCTGAAAATGGGCGGTTACGCCTTAATTCGCATGAATGCCCAAATGCTACCCGATGCCCACGCTTATTTTGCACCTGCGTTAGTGGTTTTGGGGGTAGTTAACATCATCTACGCTGCCTTAACATCCTTTGCCCAGCGCAACCTAAAGCGGAAAATTGCCTACTCTTCAATTTCTCACATGGGCTTTGTCACCATTGGTATTGCCTCCTTCACCGATTTAGGATTGAGTGGGGCAATGTTGCAAATGGTTTCGCACGGCTTAATTGGGGCAAGTTTGTTCTTCTTGGTAGGGGCAACTTATGACCGTACCCACACCCTGATGTTAGATGAAATGGGTGGTGTCGGCATGAGGATGAAGAAGATTTTCGCCATGTTTACCACTTGTTCGATGGCATCTTTAGCATTACCAGGAATGAGCGGTTTCGTGGCAGAAATAATGGTATTTGTAGGCTTTGCTACCAGCGATGCCTATAGTTCTACCTTTAAAGTTATCGTGGTCTTCTTGATGGCAGTTGGAGTGATTTTAACTCCGATTTATCTGCTATCGATGCTGCGAGAAATTTTCTACGGGGAAGAAAACGAAGAATTAGTTTCTCACCAAGCTTTGATAGATGCCGAACCTCGCGAAGTGTTTATCATCGCTTGTTTGTTAATACCAATTATTGGGATTGGTTTGTATCCTAAGTTACTGACTCAGGTGTATGATTCCACAACAGTGCAGTTAACAGCAAGGTTGCGCGATTCCGTACCGACATTAGTACAGCGTAAAGAAGCACCAACGGTGTCTTTGAGTGCGCCGGCAATTGGTAATTGAGTTGCGATCGCTAGTTTAGTTTAAATACTGCTTTGAGGGTAGGTTTTAAACCTGCCCTTTTTTGTTGAAGATAATAATCTAGCGATCCTATTTGCAAAGTGAAAATCGCAAAGCTCAGAACCCCGGTTTCTTGGAGAAACCGGGGTTCTTGTTGTTCACGAATGATTTAGCTAGCGTAGGGTGCGTTACGGACATTTGTCCGTAACGCACCATCTGAGAATTAGATTGCGGTGCGTTACTTCGTAAACGCACCCTAAGCTATAGGTAGTTTTCTAGCGGGAGGGAGTAATTTGCTTAAACTACTTATTAATTATCATTATTATCAACAAAACTTCTTAAAATTCCTAAAATTTTTCTGACATCATTTATAAAATATTCATTTAAATCAATCTCTATTATTTGTCCAGACAAACGCATAAATTTCCAGTTAGTACCTGTGGTGACACTACCGTAAATTGTTTTAATTTCATTTTCTTTTTGCTGGTTAAATAATTGTGCAGCTACCATTTCCGCTATACACTGTCCCAAACCAGATTGAATATTATCATTTTTCGCTTCTACCAAAGCAATGACTGGTGCTTTAATAATTATTTGCTCGGAAGACTTACTAATAAGAAAGTCACAAAAACCAGTTAACCCTTTTTCTGGACTTACGTTAAATTCTCGACCGGAAAACAAACTAATTTTATTTTGTAATAGCTCTTTTAGTTCTACTAGAATTGGTGTCAAAATTAATTCAGAACGAGATTTTTCAGTTCCAATAGCTAATGCTAATGGTACATACTTTTTGAGTGTTTGTGCCAAAAAATCGCTGTATTCTACTGGGGGTGTGTCCGCAAAAATTCCCACAGTTTCTACAATGGTAATTCCCAAGGTTGTCTCAACAGTGTCTATACTGAATTGACTGTATGACATTTGACAAAGTTTTGATAAAATTTAATTCTTCTGCTATTAAACTTGATTTTATCTAAAATCTCAGCATTTCTTTGGCAACCCAGGCAAAACACAAAGCTTCTACTCGGTGAATCAATTTTCTACAATCTATTTAAAATCAGCTTTGGCACAACCGCTCATGTTAGACTACAACCCATTGCACTGTTTGCCTTCTTCCGAAGAGCTACCCGACTCAGACGATACACCTGTGGATAATGAACTACAAGATTTGATTCCCGGCTTGCTAAAAGCGATACTGGCTTTGCTATGGTCAGAGCGCTGGGATTGGTTCTTTGGCGTTGATATGGGTGTTTATTATGACCCAGATAAACCAGCGATCGTCCCCGATGGATTTCTGAGTTTAGGAGTTAAGCGCATTTTAGATGAAGGCTTGCGCCTAAGTTATGTACTGTGGGAAGAAAAGAAGCTGCCAATTTTGATACTAGAGGTTGTGTCTCAAACCCATCGGGGAGAATACAGCACTAAGAAAGAATTCTATGCCAAAGAATTAGGGATTTTGTACTACGTTATCTATAATCCCCGTCGTCGCAAAAAGCCACCTTTGGAAGTGTATCGCTTAGTGAATGGCGAATATGAGTTACAGCCAGGAAATCCTATTTGGCTACCGGAGATTAATTTAGGAATTGGACGAGAACGGGGAATTTATCAAGGTATAGCGCGGGAGTGGTTGTACTGGTATGACGAACAAGGGCAAAGGTTGCTGACACCAGAAGAACAAATTACAGAAGCGGAAGAACGCGCAAATTATGAAGAACAGCGACGTGTGCAAGCAGAACAACGGGCACAAATGCTGGCAGAAAGGTTAAAAGCGTTAGGTGTAGATCCGGAAACGCTGACTTAAGATCCCGCAGGCTAGAAGCCGCTGGCTCTACGAACCAAGCCCACCTGCGTGGGCTAAACAGATAAGAGATTTAGTTATTTTCTTCATCGAAGTTTTACATTTTTGCTGCTGAATAAGTTGTGATTAGTTGGTTAATCAGGGAACTCTATGTATAAGGCTACTCATCGGTAGTCGAGAAAATCTTTAGAAGTCTGTTTTTAACCGCTAATCATAATCAGGAGTATTTCATGATTCCACTTATCTTGGGTGCTGCGGCTTTGGCTACTGCCGCTGTCGGAGCAAAAAAAGGCTCTGAGGGTATAGGCAACATGAATCAGGCAAAGGAAATTGGCGATCGCGCTCAACAACGATATGAGACAGCTGTGAATCAGTTGAAAGCGGACTGGGAAGCTGTCAACAAGTCAGCAGAAGTGTATGGTCAAATCCAGCTTCGTGTTAAGCAGAATACAATTACGCGGTTTGTAGCTTTTATTGAGCGAATTGGTCAGCGGGCTTCCCAAAGTGATATGAGCTTTTTAGCCGGACTAGATATTACAACTCAGCAAATTAAGGAGTACAAAACTGCGGCTGTAGAAGCCCAGGAGTGGGTTAAGGGTGGTGTGTCAGCAGCTATTGCAGGAGCAGCAGCTGGTTCTGGTGCAGTTACTCTTGCGAGGTCTGTAGGTACAGCCACTGTTACAAAATTCTTTGGATTGTGGGCTACTGAAGTAGGTATCTCACAAGTTGGTGGTGCTGCTGCTTGGAATGCAACCGTAGCTTGGTTGGGTGGTAGCAGTATGGCAGTCGGTGGTGCTGTGCTGGGAGGTGTTACACTCGGTCCTGCCTTGATGGTTGGCGGCTTCCAGCTTGCTGGTAAGGGTGAAGAGGCTTTGACTAAAGCACGGGAGTACGAAGCTAAGGTAAACATAGAGATTGCCAACATTGAAGCAGCTAAAGATTTTTTACAACAGGTTAAACGGGCGATTATTGAGCTTGCTCAATTGGTGTGTAATTTAAACACTCGCGCTGATGTGGCACTCAAGGAGCTTGAATCACGATCCTTTGATCGCGATCGCGATGCTAGCAAGTTTCAAGAAGTAGCACTTCTGGTGAAAGCACTTGCAGAAATCATGAAAACTCCTGTTTTAGACACTGAAGGGCAACTGAATCCTGTTACTGCGACTATCCAAGCCAAATATCGTACTCTGGGAGGCAATTAAAAATGTCTGTAAAGAAAGTTGCTACAGTAGTCAAAGAATTTACCAATCCTGCTGAATGCCTACAGCAAATGGTTTCGGCTTACACTGATTACCTCAAAATTGCCGAACAAGAAAAGACAAAGCGACGCGAAATTGATGCTAGGGAAAAAGAAGTGATCGCCAAAATAAACGCCCAACGAGACTTACTCATGGCGTATCTCGATCGCTATGCTGATGAACGTGCAGAAAACTTTCGTGCTTTATTTAAAGTAGTTGATAGTGCGATCGCATCCAACAACAATGAGCAACTAGCCCTAACATTAAATTCAATCACAGAAATAGCCAAATCAAGCCCATTTAAAGAGCTTGCAAATCTAACCTCTGTCCGCGCTGCCCTAGACGACCCAGACCACGAATGGACATTTTGATTTTATAACAAGCATCTTATAGTTCCTAATTCCATAGAAAAATATAGAATTAGTTTGCAAGTGTGACCTTGGTTGGATGAACTACTACACCCTTTATCCCATTGCAAAATGCGTTTGGGACTACTTTTCGCATGATGTTGTAACTGCCATTGATATCTGAGTTGAATTTGATACCACATGAGGACTTGTACAACCCACGCTTGATCCGCTTACCGCTGAACTTGACAATATCAGCTTCAGTCGTTCCATAAACAGGTATCGCATCTGAGTCCAAGAAACTAGCAACCGAGGTGTACGACTCTTCTTTTTGGATAACTTTAACGCCAACTAATTGCGCTTTGTAGGTTAACATCT
>JAESGF010000164.1_pt1 | contig 48507 bp, 41 predicted proteins | sample 9269621 | NCBI WGS metagenome assembly JAESGF01 (sample SAMN14515066, study PRJNA621663) | algae metagenome | isolation source: Tolypothrix carrinoi HA7290-LM1 and co-occurring heterotrophs from dry rock... | place: USA: Makauwahi cave, Kauai, Hawaii | collected 2011-01-06
TAGCATATATGGAAATTATTTCGTTTAGCATCTAGCCCTCCTTATTTTCTCTTCTTGGAGGGCATTTTATTGCTTTACTGTCCCAAAGCGATCGCCTAAATCAATAACTAGCAACTTAGGTTATTATGTTGCAGTCGATGAACGTCACCTACCGCAAGGTTCCCCAGCAAGTCCAGCAATTACTAACTTACTCTGTCGCCGCTTAGACCGACGTTTAACGGCGATGGCAGAAAAATTAGGTTTTACTTACACCCGCTACGCCGACGATTTAACCTTTTCCGCTTCTGGCGACAGTCTGCGCCATATATGTAATATACTCAAGCGCACCGAATCAATTGTTACTCACGAAGGCTTCACTATCAACCCAGAAAAAACCCGAATTTTGCGAAAATCTCGCCAGCAGGAAGTTACGGGAGTGGTGGTGAATAATAAACCCAACGTTGACAACAAAACATTAAAACGCTTTCGCGCTACCCTCTTTCAAATTGAGAAAGACGGTTTAGAAGGAAAGCACTGGGGTAATGCTAATTTAATCGCTGCCATTAATGGCTTTGCCAATTTTGTCGCAATGGTGAATCCAGAAAAAGGTGCGGAGTTTCAACAGCAAGTGCAACGCATCAAAAATAAGTATGTTCGCAACGGCAGGAGTTAGACAGATATTAAGAATACCACTCTAAAGGAAGTTGGTCTATATTGGTGGGAGTGGCTATGGTATCATTCATCTGCCAAATTGTATTATCGCCGGTTTGAGTATTGCGCCAGAAGATGTCAGTCTTGCCATCACCGTTAAAATCGCCAATACTAGAACTCCAAACTGGGTCAACTTTCGGCATAAAAGCAGAAGTATCAATGTTTGTACCATCCATCAGCCAAGCAGTATTTTCTCCTGTTACAGAGTTGCGCCAAAATATGTCAGTCTTGCCATCGCCGTTAAAATCGCCAATGCTAGATGTCCAGTTAGCATCAAGTGTTGTTAGAGTACCTTCATTGATCAGGATACCACTCATCTGCCAAACTTTGTTTTCTCCGGTTTGATTATTGCGCCAGAGAATGTCAGTATTAGAATCTCCGTTGAAATCCCCAAGGGTATAATTCCAGGATGGGTCGAGTTGGGCAATAGAATACTCACTCTCTTTCGTACCATCCATAAACCAAACTTTGTTTTCACCTGTTACAGTATTACGCCAGAAAACATCAGTCTTGCGATCGCCATTAAAATCGACAATGCTACGAGTCCAGTTGGCATCAGATGTCGGTAGAAAAGCCGCAGTGGTAACTGTTGTCCCATCCATTATCCAAGCGGCATTTTCACCAGTTTGAGCATTACGCCACAAGATGTCAGTTTTGCTATCTCCATTGAAATCGCCAATGTCACTACTCCACGATGGGTCAACTTGCAACACAGAACTCCCAGAGGCAATTCTTGTGCCATCCATCAACCAAATAAAATTGTCACCACTTTGACTATTACGCCATAATAGATCGCTCTTACCATCGGCGTTGAAATCAGCAATCTTGTAATTCCAGGCTGAGTCAAGTTGATCCAAATTACCCGCTTCGGCAACTCTTGTGTTATCCATCAGCCAAACTGAGGTATCACCAGTTTGAGAGTTGCGCCACAATCTATCTGTCTTACCATCACCGTTGAAATCGGCAAGAACTGCCGGACTGTTGAAAATTGAATTCGGATTTTCTGCTGCTTGTGCTGATTCTGAGGATTTACCCAAACCTAAAAAATTATTTAAATTAAGCTTGTCTCCCAAATCTTTTACCGATTCAAATGATTTTAAAGCACTACCTGTAGATACAATTAAGGAATTTTTAGATTCCAACATAGAGTTTATTTTTTACTACTTTTCATAACTATTTTTAACTGTTTATTTTGGAATTTTCTGTTACTTTATAACATCCAAACTTTTTGTTTTGTTCAACTATAGCAATATAGATGCCAAGAAACCCGGTTTCTCGGAGAAACCGGGTTTCTATTCAAAGTTGCGACCTTCGATGAAAGTAAAAAAATATGACTTGTATACCCACATAAATATACAAGTCATATTCAGTAATTGAGAAGAGCGATCGCAGTCAGGACTGAAGTCCTTAATTTAAGCTAAAAAACGCTTACTACGAATTAGTTAGTATACCACTCTTTAGGAAGTGCATCGGTAGGAGTCTCAGTTGCATTCGTTCCATCCATTGTCCAAATGGTGTTGTCACCGGTTTCGTAATTGCGCCAGAACACGTCACTCTTGCCATCACCGTTGTAATCGCCAATGCTAGCTTTTGACGATGGATTAGATTGCGCTAGAACAGCTTCGCTGCTAACTGTTGTGCCATCCATCAACCAAGCAGTGTTCTCACCGGTTTGCTTATTGTGCCACAAGATATCAGTCTTACCATCACCGTTGAAATCGCCAATGCTAGATTCCCAGTTGGCATCAAGCGTTGTTAGGGCACCCTCATTAACGAGGACACCATTCATTGTCCAAACTTTGTTTTCTCCGGTTTGCTCATTACGCCACAAAATGTCAGTCTTCAAGTCACCGTTGAAATCGCCAAGGGTAGCAGTCCAAGCTGCATCCTGCGATTGTAAATCAAACGGAGTGGCTTGATCGCCATCCATAAACCAAACTTTGTTTTCTCCGGTTGTCGCGTTACGCAAGAAGATATCGCTCTTACCGTTGCCATCAAAATCAACAATCGTAGGAGTAAACGCTGGGTCTGAGTTATCTAAAGCAGTTGAAGAAGTGACTGTTGTGCCATCCATCTGCCAAATGCTATTTTCACCGGTTTGGTTATTGTGCCACAAGATATCGGTCTTGCGATCGCCATTGAAATCGCCAATGCTAGAAGTCAGCGCTGGGTCAACGTTTTCTAGAGAAGCTGAACTAGCAACTTTTGTCCCATCCATTAGCGCAACGACATTCTCACCCGTTGACTTGTTGTGTAACAAAAAGTCGGTTTTACCATCACCATTGAAATCGGCAATGTTGTAATTCCATGAGGATACGTCATATGTCCCCAGAGAACCTTTTTCGGTTACTGTTGAACCATCCATCAGCCAAACCTGAGTTTCACCGGTGGCACTATTAACCCAGACTTTATCCGCTTTACCATCACCGTTGAAATCAGGAACAATCGCTGCACTGGTTAGGTAAGGATTAGGATTGGGGTTTGCTGTCGCCGATGCTTCATCTTGTAACGATTGTGAGGCTTTCCCCAAGCTCAAAGAAGTATTTAAATCATCTTTGGTCGAAGTATTTGAAGTTATGTCTGTTGTTAATGCACTAGTTGTCGCACTTTGGGGATTTTTAGCTGAAAACATGTTGTTTGTTTATCACGCAGTTTCATAAAGTTTTAGCTGCTTTGTTCAAGTTAATTCAAGTGTTATTTAAACACTTTTCTGGTTGTTTAATCTTTTATTTATAAGTGTCATAATTTGTCTATTTTAGACTATTATATAATGAAAAATTTTTAGTAACCTATGAACTTTTTGTGATTTTAAGTTTGTCAAATACTTATCAAAAAAAACCTCTAGCTTAGATATAGCAGTCCTAAATCATTGAAAAACGAGAATCCCGGCAACAAAAACGAGAATCCGGGTAACTTTTGCGAAACCGGGATTCTAAGACTTTGCCATAACAGTTTTCTCTAATAAATTCAAGTCATGAATAATCGCGCATTCGCGATAGATGAAGTCCGTACTTGCCAAGAGTTAAAATAAGTAGGTAGATATAAAGACACAAATCAAACTTAGCTGTGTTGCCTTATTTGTAAAAAAACAATAACTTATATATCTAGGCTTAACTTTGCCCACGTACTTACAACAAGAATTTGAGTTATCAAGTAACCATGCAAGCAGAATATCGGCAGCGTCGCGAACAGTTGATGGCAAAAATTGGCAATGGTACTGCAATATTTCGCAGTGCGCCTGCTTCAGTCATGCACAATGATGTAGAATATGCTTATCGCCAAGATAGCGATTTTTTCTACCTGACTGGTTTTAACGAAGCGCAAGCGGTAGCGGTTTTAGCACCCCATCACGCAGAACACCGCTTTATATTGTTTGTGCAACCGAAGGATAGAGAAAAGGAAGTTTGGAGTGGTTATCGCTGCGGGGTGGATGCAGCTAAGGAAATTTACGGTGCGGATGAAGCTTACCCGATCGCTGAATTAAATGAAAAATTGCCGCAGTATTTAGAAAAAGCCGATCGCCTTTATTATCATTTAGGACGCGATCGCTCTTTCAACGACACTATCCTCAAACATTACCAAAGCTTACTACGCACTTATCCCAAACGCGGTACCGGACCAATCGCGATTGAAGATACTTGCACAATCTTAAACAGCATGAGATTGGTAAAAAGTCAAGCTGAATTGGAATTAATGCGAAAAGCTGCCGATATTGCCGTTGAAGCACACAATCACGCGATCGCATTTACGCAACCTGGTCGTTACGAGTATGAAATTCAAGCAGAAATCGAACACATCTTCAGAAAACGAGGTGCGATGGGACCTGCCTATCCTTCAATTGTCGCTTCTGGTGTGAATGCTTGCGTGCTGCACTATATCGAAAATCATCGGCAAATGCAAGATAACGAATTGCTGCTGATTGATGCTGGTTGTGCGTATGGTTATTACAACTCGGATATTACGCGGACATTTCCGGTAGGTGGTAAATTTACGGCTGAACAAAAGACACTGTATGAACTTGTATTAGAAGCACAGAAACAAGCGATCGCGCAAGTGCAACCAGGCAACCCCTACAAATTAATTCATGATACAGCAGTGCGCGTCCTCACCGAAGGCTTAGTTGAACTCGGCATTCTTGTTGGTGAAATTGACAAGTTAATCGAAGAAGAAAAATACAAACCTTATTATATGCACCGCACCGGTCATTGGTTAGGTTTAGATGTGCATGATGTAGGAGTTTACCAACATGGTGACGATAAACCGCAGATATTACAACCAGGTCAAGTGCTGACAGTAGAACCAGGACTTTATATTGTTCCAGATACCAAACTGGCAGAAGATCAACCAGAAACAAACCCCCGTTGGGTTGGTATTGGTATTCGCATTGAGGACGATGTTTTAGTTACACCCACAGGACATGAAGTGTTGACTGCGGGAGTTCCCAAAGCAGTAAACGAACTAGAAAGATAAAAAATAGGGATGGTACACACCATCCCAAACATAATTTCAGCACTCATTAACTAATAGAACTAGAAGTTCACTTTTCACTTTGTAAACATTATTTACTTAGTATTAAATAGTATTTATTGCCTTACTCTCGCTTCTCAAACACTTTTCCAGAAACAGACGATGCAATTTACTTCATGAAAAGTCGAAATAATACTTTAGACATATGCCCAAATGAGTATCAAAGTCTTGTCAGACAAGGGTCAAAACCTAATTTCCGGATAAATCTCTTGTATATTATTATCTTTATAAAAAATTAACATATAATTTATTAAATTTATATAATTAGGTAACAGATTAATGTAACATACTTGAATATGCATGGGTGCTTCTACTGAATCGATGCCGTTTTTCAACAATCAAATAGCATCTCATGACACAATTGGTAAGTAAATTATTGCGTGGGATTGGGGTTTATCCTTACTCAAGTCCACGTAATTTTCACAATGTCAAAATTCAATCTGCAATAATACAGAACAAAGCAATAAATGCTACTACTGTAAATAAAAGACCAATTTTTACAGTGTATTTATTGGAACGGCGGATAAATTGTATGACTATCCCTGCAATTGTGGAGGCAGTTCAGAGGGCATGTATTGAAGGCAAGAAAATAATTGTAGCGAATTACAATATCCACAGCTTTAACTTATCGATGCAATTGCCGTGGTATTACGAGTTTTTGCAAAGTGTAGAAATTGCTAACTGTGATAGCGTGGGAATATTAAAGGCGATCGCTTATATGGGGTTGGATTTACCTTTAGATTACCGAGCCTCGTACACATTGTTAATGCCCAAAGTCTTGGAAAGTTGCAATAAACATAAGTTTTCAGTATTTTTCCTGGGAGCAAAGCCGGAATATTTACAAACTGCCCTTGAGCGCTTGAGAGTCAAGTATCCGAGTGTTTGTTTTGCTGGACATCACGGCTATTTCGACAAAGAAGACCCAAAGGCAAATCAAGCTGTAATTGAGCAAATCAATCAGGTAAAGCCGAATATTTTGGTTGTAGGCATGGGAATGCCAATTCAAGAATCTTGGGTGCAAAAGCATCGCAGCAGCTTGCAGGTTAATGCCATCATGCTTGGTGGAGCGATTATCGATCGCATGGCTGGAGTAGTCTCTGATTGTCCGCATTTTATATCTAATATGGGTTTTGAGTGGCTCTATCGTCTCTGTCGCGAACCAAAACGTCTAGCAGCTCGCTATTTGTTAGGAAATCCAGCTTTTGCATTACACATTGCTTTAGCAATGTCTAATGCATCACCACTACGAGTAGAACTCACGTCAAATATAGATAGATAATTCGAGCTTTGAAGGTAATATTCATTTTATTGATTCAGCGCTGCACTACATCATTCAATTAGCATGTTCGTTGACTACATGTGTGTATGTCAAGATAAAAACATGATTTACAAGTGAATAATTCCCAGAGAGATATCTTGATTTGTAGAGGATTAATTGTAGCAACATGTCAGATTTTATCTCAAAACTTTTGTGCTAGTGTTCAGTATTTCCTTGTTTAGTTAGACTTTATCGCTCATCAAAGGACATAACCCGCGTTATTTAAAAAAAGTCACAATCAGTGGTGCAAAAGCTTTTCGCTTCTCACTAATTATGGTGCATTGAAAAAATCAAAGTCAGTGAAAAATAAGGATTTCATGGTATGCGATGCTATAAAGCCGAGCTACTATGTGAACATCCTTTCAGTAAATGGATATTAAGCTTGCTTAAATGTCTCATTGTAAATAGCTGACTTCACAGCAAGTAAACATTATCGTTCTCACTCACTAGATTTTCAGCCATTAATAAAAGCTGATTAGGCAAAATCATGAAAGTTTGTTACTTCATACAGAGTCATATAAATCCTGAGCAAATTTATCGATTAATTGATATTATTAAAAAATCCAGTTATGAGGCTCAAGTTATTGTTAGTCATAATTTTTCTGGTTGTGAATTGGATGTGACAAATTTACAAAACTCTGGCGTTAAAGTATTAACAGGTAAGGGTGGACGTGGCGATTTTGTGCTGCTCCAATCTTATCTGGATGCAATCAAATGGTTGATTGATAACCAAATTAACTATGATTGGTTAATTTACCTTTCTGGTCAGGATTATCCCATCAAACCAATATCAAACATTGAGAATTTTTTAGCCGAAACTAATTATGATGGGTTTATAGAATATTTTAAGATTTTTTCACCCGAAAGCCATTGGAGTATGAAAGAGGCTACAAGCCGTTATTTATTTAGATATAAAAAAATTAATTCCCTGACAAAATTACCAAATTGGGTAAAGGAATTACTTACACCAATCAAAATAATAAATTACTTGCAGCCTTTTGTCAGAATAAATTTGGCATATGACATGTTAGGTGTGAGAGCATTATCATTATTGATTAAAGACTTTGTTTTTTATGGAGGTTCTTTCTTTACTACTTTATCGAGAAAATGTGTAGAATATTTGCACCAATTTTGTCAAAGCCATCCAGAAGTAGTCGAATATTACAAAGGAGTATGCGTAGCCGATGAATCTTTTTTACAAACAATATTAGTTAATAGTGGATTATTCAATTTATGTAATGATAATAAGCGCTACTATGATTTTTATAAAAGTCGGAATGGGCGTCCCGCAATTTTAACAACAAATGATTATAATGCAATAATACAAAGCGAGGCTCACTTTGCGAGAAAATTTGACATATGTAAAGACAGTAGGATTTTAGACCTTTTAGATAAGGAAATTGGGAAAGTTGTATTTGATAGCTAATTTTTGTGGTTTGGAGTTTGAAGGATCTTAATAATGCTTACTACACCAAAGGTTAGTGTTGTAGTCCCCGCTTATAATGTTAGCGGCTACATTCAAGAAACGCTGATTTCACTCGAATTACAAACTTTTTCAGACTTTGAGGTATTGGTAGTTGATGACGGTTCTAGCGATGATACCCCAGCTATAGTGGAAAAATTTGAAGAGCGAGATTCACGCTTTCAGTTATTGCAGAAATCAAACGGGGGTTTGTCATCTGCACGCAACTATGGCATCCGTCATGCGCGGGGTGAATATATTGCCTTGCTGGATGGTGATGATGTTTACCACAAAGATAAATTAGCAACTCATGTCGATCGCTTAGATAGAGATGCTGATATTGGAGTGGTTTACAGTGCCTCGCAGACAATTCGCGACGATGGACGACCAACGCTTATTAGCTTGAGCGGCAAACCAATACATTCAAATTTGATGTTGGCTTTGTTGTGCAAAAATTTCGTCGGACACGGTTCTAATGGAGTGTTTCGTCGATGTTTGGTGGATGAGGTTGGGGAGTTTGACGAAGACTTACGCAGTTGGGAAGACGTCGATTTTTGGTTGCGGATAGCGGCAACGCAGAAGTGGGGTTTTTATCGAGAGAAGCGTATTTTATGCTACTACCGCGTTCGTCCTTCTGGACTGTCTTTCAATCTCGTGCAAATGCGGATTTGTGGTGAACAGGTCATTCAGGGTGCTTATCGACGATCGCCAGAGTTAATAGAACCAATGTTACCAACAGCTTACGCTTATATGTACCGCTATTTAGCGCGGTTGAGCCTTCAGGGTGGTGATATAGAAACAGCGCGTGATTTTATTGACCAAGCTTTGATTTGCGACAAGTCAATTTTTTATCGGGATGTGCGATCGCTCCTGACTTTAGTATCTGTGCGTTTGTCACCAATCGCAAAACTAGCGATCGGGCGATCGCTTGGGGAAGCAAAGTACGCCAAAAAATATCAAGGCTGAAGCATGAAAAGCATAGATGAAGAATCATCTGATATTTCACCTAGAGAATTAACCAGTAAGAACTCCTTGCTGAAAAACGGATTTTGGGCAACCTATGGAGCTTTTGCTACACGTTTTTTGGCTTTAGCTAATAACTTGCTACTTGCAAGATTGCTGCTGCCATCAGAATTTGGTGTCATTGGTGTAGCTTATATTTTTTGGTCTTTTGTAAATTTATTTGCCCAAGATACTGCTGCTTCATTCATTGTTTATAAGGGTATCAAAGATAAACGTTATTTAAATACCACTTACACAATTAGTCTTGGCATCGGTTTAGTTTTAGCAGTAGGGCTTATCGCTACATCTCCCTTGATAGCTAATTTTTTTGGCATCCCTGATTTGATTTGGCTTCTAACTGGATTTGCCTTCAATTTGGTGCTGTCTTTCTATCAGTCCGTTTATGTTGGAGTCCTGAGAAGCCAGATGCGGTTTCAAAGCCTGACAAATTTAACCTTAGTAGCTTCAATGGCACGAGTTTTTTCTACCGTTGTTAGCGCTCTGCTCGGACTAAGCTACTGGTCTTTTTTAATAGGAGATATGGTTTCTTGGGTGATAGCTTCGATTCTCGCCCGTCGTGAAGTTAAATATAATTTTCAGTTACAAATAGACAAAGAAGTTTGTTCAGAAGTACTTTCATACTCCTTAGGTGGTACAGGCTATAGTTTGGGATACTACGTCAATGCTAACTCTGACAATTTCGTAGTTGGAAAACTCTTAGGTACAACCAGCTTAGGTTATTACAATTTAGCTTACCAATTGACAATGGCATTACCTGTAATTTTAAGCCAGGTCGTCAATCAAATTGGAATGTCTGCTTTTACGCAAATGACAGACGATAAACAGCAAGAAAATGCTCTGCGGAATGTAATTGAGCAAATTGCTGTTTTTATTACTCCCATATACGCTTTATTCTTTTTAATCATTGATAAGCAAGCTATTTCTTTAATTTTTGGCGAAAAATGGATACCTGTTGCCGCATTAATTCCTTGGTTGTTAGTGTTTGCTTACTTCCGTGTAGTCAACTCTGCTATCAGCTCGATGTTACAAGCCAAAGGTCGTCCGGGAGTTAATGCCAAAGTCAACTTAATAATTGCTCCAGTAGCCGTACTAGGTTTTGTAATTGGAGCAATTCAAGGAAAAATTATTGGAGTCAGTATTTCTGTAGCAATTATATTGGGAATTGGTTGGACATTTTATTGGTGGTGGGTAGGTTGTAAAGCTCTAGGATGGTCTATGTTAAAAATTTTACAGCCAAGCTTTCTGCCAATTTTGTTCACAGTCATATTGATGATATGTTTCTCTTATTTATCAATAATTATTAAAGCAATTATTTTTGCAATTGCCTATTTAATTGTCATGCGGATGTTTCAGCCAACATACTTTCGGAAGATTCAATATTTTACTGAGAAAGTTTTTCTAGTTATTCGGAGAAAAATTAAATTATAATTAATTTTAATTGCAAAAAAATCAATAAATAATTAAAACGATGATACTATAAAATCAGCCTTTACTGTATTTGTGGTTTTCGTCTATAGACCTAAATAGTAATTACTGACTATGCCTAAATCTTCGCCTGATATCGCAATTTTTTTGCGTTGCCTTTATGGAGGTGGCGCTGAACGAGGAATGCTGAATTTAGCTCGTAATTTTTTGCAGCAAAAACTCACAGTTGATATGGTAGTTGTTAAGGAAGAAGGCTCTTTACTAGAACAGTTGCCGCCAGGAATTCGACTTATAAATTTAAACGCACAATCCAAGCTTGGCATCTTGCCTAAATTGGTTAAATATTTGCAGCGAGAGCGTCCTGTAAGTATGCTGGCAACGCTACACTATCCTTGCGAGATAGCCATCTTAGCAAAGCGTATTGCTCGCGTATCGACACGCATAGTAGTATCTGAACAGAATAATCTTTCTCAAGAAGCAAAACGCATTCCACAACTTTCAGTACGTTTAACACCTTTAGCAGTAAAACTTTTTTACCCTTGGGCAGATGCTATAGTGGCTGTTTCTCAAGGAGTAGCCGAGGACTTAGCTAATGTAACTCACCTACCAAGAAAGCGCATTGATTTAATTTACAATCCAGTTGTAACTCCTGAGGTGTTTACAAAGGCAAAAGAACCAGTTAATCACCCGTGGTTTCAACCAGGAGAACCGCCGGTTATTTTGGCAGTAGGAAGGTTATATCCACAGAAAGATTATCCTACTTTAATAAATGCCTTTGCCCAAGTGCGGCAAGTACGTCGCAGTCGGTTAGTAATTTTAGGGGAGGGACCAGAAGAAGATAATCTGAATAATTTGATTCGTGAATTAGGTTTAGAAGAAGATGTTGCCATGCTGGGTTTTGCGGATAATCCTTACGCTTACATGGCAAAAGCCGCAGTTTTTGTTTTGTCTTCTGCTTGGGAAGGTTTCGGCAATGTACTTGTAGAAGCATTAGCTGTAGGAACTCCAGTAGTGTCTACAAATTGCGAAAGTGGTCCATCGGAAATATTGGCAAATGGTAAGTATGGTGACTTAACACCAGTTGGGGACTCTAAGGCAATGGCTGAGGCTATTTTAAATGTTCTCGCTGGCAATACCAAGAAAGTAGATTCGATCTGGCTAAATCAATTTACCTCAGAAACTTGTGCCGAAAAATATCTACAGGTGTTGGGTATTCCAACAAAAGTATTAGCCTAAAAAAGAAGGGGAAAGGGGAAAGAAAAAAGGACGCATCTTTATTTCTTTATAGGACTTACGCAAAAACTCTCCCAAACTCCTATTTCTCTGTGTTCTCTGTGTCCTCTGCGGTTCGTTTTTCCATAATGAAAGCGTAAGTCCTACTTTACATAAACCTATGAATTCCTTTTCCCTTTCCCCAAGATTCTTATAAAACTTCAATAATTTAAAGAATGCTGGAATTTAGCCGCACTAATAAAATTACCTCCAAACAATCTGAGTCCAAACTGCAAGCTTTATCATTTGCAGAAAAAATAATTTACTGGACTATTGTACTCACACCGCTTTGGTGGTTGCTGGGAGTACAAACTATTGTCTATCCAGTTGTTAGTGCGTTTCTACTAGTTGCTGGTTTTAAGCTAGACAAGCTAATTAAAAACTCTTTGCCAATTTGCAATTGGGCATGGTTAGCAATGATTTTAGCTGCACTTTGGACAAATATTTTGGGGTTGGAACAAATAGGCTTCGATCCTTTGAAAACAGCAGCCACATTCTTTACTTTATTTAAAGGCTACTTGATGATATTTGCCTGCATGACTGTACCATTTTGGCATCGCATCAGAGTAAAAGTGATTGTGCGGGCTGTATCCTGGATGGCGATAAGCTATTTAGCACTCCTTGCTATTCAAATGGTAATACTTTTTGCGCTCGGTTCTCAAGAACCTTTTTTACCGCCCTTAGCTCGCATAATTCCGGGTGATAAAGTCAGTTTGATGGTGAAGTTTGCTGTCATTCAGCCATTTTTTGGTATTCCCTTACCTAGGACAGACCTGTACACCGCAGATCCTCCTATTTTGGGGGTTTGTGCCCTTTTATGCTTCTTTATTTGCTTGAGTGAAAGTAGCGATCGCTTGCGTAAATTTGCTTTGGCAGGATACTTAGTTGCTTTGGTAATTTCTCAGAGTCGTCTAGCTTGGATATGCTTTCCGTTAGTATTTATAATTATTGGTTGTTTCCGTAGTGGTTTGGCTCGACAAGGTTCTTTATGGGTAGCATCTTTTACCTCTTTCTTGTGTGCCATTTTCGGTTTAGCTTTACAAGATGTAATCAATACACCCCTAAAAACTTTTAACAGCGCTCGTGCTGACTCATCGAAAGATCGGGAATATGTTGTTAATGCTACTATTGATGCATGGAAAGAGTCACCTTGGGTAGGGTGGGGAATTGTTGATAAAACAGCGTCTTGGGGAAATGGAGCATTTGAGCTTCCCTTGGGAACATTTTCTTCCTACGCCCAAGTGCTTTACGTACACGGGGTGTTTGGCTTTGTTTTTTTTATTACAGCACTATTTTTAACTGCGTGTGCCTTTTGGGAGCCTGCCATGCGGGGAAACCGCATTTGCCAACAAGCATTTGCCAGCTTAATAGCTCTATATATATTGTGTCAGGCGACTACTTTGACTTGGATGGCGATTTATTTTTGGTTCTTTTTTGTTTGGTTGGGGGCTATTCTCGCAGAAGTAAGGCAACAGAAGTTAAGTATTATGAGTTGGGAACAACTTTCAGTATAAAAGGCTTCAAAATAAAAATTTTAAATCTAGATTTTGCATCTATCCGAAGTGGTATGTTTTGATAAATTAATAATTTGGTATTAGTTTCATGGCTAAAATAGCAGCGATCGCCATCAGGCATTGGAAGCCCCTAATATTGTGGAACATACTAATATTGGGAGCAACTGTTGCCACCGCTACCTTTTTGCCCCGTGTTTGGAAGGCAACAACACAGTTTACAGTTAATGGAGCAAGTGGCAATTTAGATGCCAATTTAGGCATTTTGGGTTCCTTGAAAAATGGTACTTCTGATATTTCTGCGACTGGTGGGAACAGTCAATTGAATATGCAGCAGAGCATTCTCAACAGCGATACTTTGATGGAAAGGGTGCTGGCAAAAGACCCAGAAAAAGCTCAATTCAAAAGATTAGCTGATTACAAGAAGCAATTTGAAGTTACTCCGGATGAAACTTCAAATATCCTTTCTATTAGCATCAACGCTTCTAGTCCAGAATTGGCAGAACTACGCGCAAATAATCTCACAAATTTGTTTCAGCAGCGACTCAACGAACTGCGTCAAACAAACCGTTCATCTAAAAGAAAGTTAAGCACAAAAGAATTAGAAGGCGCGAAAAATAATTTGATTTTGGCACAACAAGCTTTAGCCAGGTTTAAGCAGTCTACCGGACTAGTTAATGCTGAAGAACAAACAAAAGCAATAGTTAGTACCATTGATAGTTTAACTAAGGCTCAATTACAGGCACAGTCCCAAGCTGAATACAGTCAAAATCGGGTTGCTACTTTATCAAATCGTCTGCGAATGTCACCGAATCAAGCTATTAGCTCTTTGAGTTTGGGTGAAAATAAAGATTACCAATTTATTAGAGCCAAACTATCAGAAGTAGAAGCTGATTTAGTGCGGCAAAGTACTAAATATACTGATGACCATCCTGTTGTTAAACAACTTTTGCAACAGAAGCAAGCATTATTGAGCCAGATACAAAGCCAAGTTAGCCAAACTGCTGCTGGTTCGTCTATCGACACCACACTCAATAGTCAAGGAGAAGGACGTGCCAGTTTAGTCGAACAGTTAATTTTGGCAGAAACAGAAGCTAAGGGTCAGCAACGTCTCGCTGAACAAATACAAAGTCAACTAAACCAGCTCAAAGCTAATTTAAATTCTATACCCGCTCAACAAGAACGGTTAGGTGAACTTCAACGCGGTGTTGATGTAGCAGAGGGTGTTTATAAAGGTTTAGTTGCCCAAGTGCAGCAAACTAATATTGATGTCTTTGATGTTTATCCCAATGTGGAAATATTAGATGCAGCCAGAGTTGATAGCAAACCTGTTTCTCCCAACTTATCGTTAATGGTCTTGAATGCTTTACTAGCAGGAATAATTGGCAGCATTGCCCTATTATTACTGCTAGAAAGACGCAACCCGCTGTTGAGTCCTCAAGACTTGGAATATATGAAGTTCCCGATAGTTGTCTCTATTCCTCGAATCAAAAATACTGAACTGAAATCAAAACTAGATGATAGAAAGGTCAACTTCTTTCAACGTCTTGCTTCCGCAGTCAGCTTGCAACCTCTAAATAACCGCCATTTATTGATTACCAGTGCAATGGAAGGTGAAGGTAAAACAACTGTTACCTTGGGGTTAGCAAGGGCATTAGTAGATTTAGGTTTTCGGGTACTAATGGTGGATGGAGATTTTTTCCAGGCAGAACTTACTCACAAATTAGGTTACACTAAAGAGCTTAACAGTACTCTAACGCCCATTTCCATAGAACGTAATCTAGATTTATTGCCTGCCATCCCACAACGCGGCAAAATTCTGGAGATGATATCCGGGGGACGTTTTCAACAAGCGCTGGCAGATGCCAAATCTCATGCTGAGTATGATTATGTTCTAGTTGATACTGCTCCTGTCAGTTCCACAACTGCTACAGCATTAATGACAGCCCAAATTCCCAATGTATTGTTTGTTGTCCGACCGAGTATAAGTCATAGTAGCTTGGTTCGTGATAGCCTCGAACAATTGATCCAACATCAGGCTCAAATTTTAGCTTTGGTAGTTAATGACGTGGAAACTACAGCTAAACCTTACACGCATCGCTTGCATGATGTCGCGATCAATCAATAAGCATCAATTAGTATTATGCGACGAAGAGATGTTTTGATGGGAGTATCAAGTGCCGCAGCAGCATCGCTATGGCATCCAATCTCCCAGCTACACCAAGATACAAAATCAGTCCGAGTTAGTGTGGATTGGCAAACATCAATAGCTAAATCCACAGTCAACACCTTTGGTTCTAATGATTATGAAATTACCACACCCGAACGTGCGCGAGACTCTGCATACCAAAAATTATTATCTGAGTTAAATATCAAATTAATTCGCATCCATCATGGTGAATTAAGCGATCGCTGGTCTAATCCAGCGACTAAAACCTGGGATATAGCGAAAATTAAAGCAGGTTACGATGCATCCTATCCCCAAAAACCCATTATTATTCAAAATATCCCCACTTGGGCTAAGTGGATGCAAAAAACTCCAGATGGTCTGCTACACCCTAAAGAATATGACAACTATGCAGCTTTTTGTGCAGAGTTGGTGGTAATTCTCAATCAACGTCTATCTCGTCAGATAGTGTATTGGGAACCATTTAACGAACAAGATGTGCGCTATCACAAAGCAGGAAAGCTTGACGAACTATGGCTTATATATAACAAAGTTGCTCAAGCAATGAAAGCCAAAGACCCCAAAATTAAAATTGGTGGTCCCGTCCTCACTTGGGATGAATCAAGCCGACTCGCATCATTTCTGCAAAGTTGCGCTTCTAATGTAGACTTTATCTCTTGGCATCGTTATGCCAGCGGTGATGCTAACGATTCCACCGATAAAATCATGGCTTACACGCCTAATTACGGTCAACAAGTGCGAGAATTCCGGGCAATCACCAAAAAATATATTCCCCAGCGTCATATACCTTTATTACTAGGCGAATACAACATTAACTACTCTTGGGAATCGGGTGAGAAGCGTCAAAATACTCATATTGGGGCAGTTTGGTTTGCTTCCGTACTCAAACATCTAGCAGAAGCGGGTGTAGATATGGCAACCTCCTGGCATCTCAAAGATGGAATTTACGGCATGATTGACTCAGAAAATCGTTTGCGACCCGCCGCTACTGTATTTGCCTGGGGAGTAAAGTATTTAACAGGTACAGTCATGCAGACAAAAAGCGATCGCTCCAGTGTAGAAGCAATGGCAGTCATAAATGCTGACGGAAAACGTTCTTTATTGTTAATCAACAAATCAGCTAAACCTGCCGAACTTACTTTAACAGGGATGTCAAAAATCAAACTCCCGAATATTTTGCCTATTTTTTACCTAAATGCAGATGGAGTGCAAAATACTAGCATCACTCAACAATTGTTGTTGGGAAAAGCTTTTAATTTAGGAGCCTACTCTCTGGCTTTAGTTCGTTTATCTGGCTAATTTATAGGTAGTAAGCGGCTCTATCCCTTAAAACCTTTATATTTGAGCGGTAAACCGCTCACTACAGAATTTTTAAGAACATCCCTCTACAAATTCCACTTCCGGCAGTTTACCCGATCGCAACTGAGTAACACGCTTGCCATCAGTCTCAAATATTAACCGATAATTACCATAAGCGCGGTCTTTCGGTATCAAAGTCAGATAATGTCCACCTTGGACATATTTATGAGACGTGACCGTAATTTGTCCTGGGTAGAGAGATTTAATCTGCGCTTCCGTATCACCAATACGCGCACCGCTGAAAGTAGTAACGCGACTATTTTTATACACATCCACCCTGGAAATGCGACCCCCTGTCACCATAAAGCCAATATTTTGCGGTTCCCCTTGCGGCTTCACGTAGTAACAACTATTATTATTAGGCGAATCGTCAACTAATTTTGTACCAGCAGCTCTTGTTGCTTCTTTCACAGTCATTCCCACTCGTACTATTCCAAGACCGTTGAGAGTTAGTTTCGATTGGTTTGTTAACTTCGCTTGTGCTAAAACAGTCCCCACTGTCAAAGAAGAAAACGCAACTGTTGCCGTAATTAAAGTTAATAATTTATGTTTGCTATTCATTTTAGATAGATAAAAAAGGGTATGTGGCAATCTTGAAAGACTCAGATCCCCGACTTCTTTAAGAAGTCGGGGATCTTTTGTCTCAATGCTTTTATCTACGCTACTCATCTTCATTATTTCGGACTTTCACTCTGTTTGTTTGCGAAACTCAGCTATCACTTCAATCAAACCCACAATATTGCGATTGAACTCAAGTAAATCTTCCGCAGGTATCCAATATTCTTGATGCATCAAAGCACCAACTGTTTTCACTGAATAGCGACTTAAAAAATCTGCCTTCACTTGGAAGCGGGTTACATAGCCGATGCCTGTATCATTCGTTGCCGCATTCCAATCGCGGGCAATTTGTACAGCGTATTCTTCGTTAAGTACTGGGTAAAAAATCGGCTGTTCTGGTAGTCGCGGTGGAAACTCTCGATAACCACTTTCTCGAATCAAAGTTAGTTCGTTTGCTCCCGTAGGACGGAACAGAGTAATAGTTTCTGCATCGAAGTTAGGTAAAGGTTCTCGCGCTTGCAACCACTCTGTCGGGATGCTTTTTACACCAGCAGACAGCGCGACAATACCGCCGACAATGGCGCAAGTGGTATCTCTATCCCCCAATCCACTCACAGTTAACCACAGTGCTTCTTCGTAGTTATTGAGGTGTTGAGCAGCACACCACAAAGCAAAAGGAACCGTATCTTGTGCAGAGATATAAGTGCCATTTCCTAGTATAGCGGCGGCTGAGTTAATGTGTGTTTTTTCGGATAAATCACGAGCTTGACGTATCTTTGATTTTACCTCGCTTTCTGGAACATAAGGCAAAATAAGCTTGAGAAATTCTTCTTTGTTAGGTAAAGAATCTCGTAATTGCCAAGCTAAAGCTGCTGCGATCGCTACAGAAATAGCGCCGGCGATCGCTTCTGGATGAGTGTGAGTAATTTCCGCACTTTTCTTTGCTTGGGTGACAACCAAATTTAAATCCTCAGCAAAATATGCTCCCACAGGTGCAACCCGCATCGCTGCACCATTCCCATAAGAACCTTGTCCGTCAAATAAACTACCGGCTACTTTTTGCCAAGCTTCCCCATTCCGTATCTGCAAAAGCAACTTATGCATCGACGCACCATAACCGCGATCGCGCACGTAATATTTAGCAAAGCTTTGTGCAAGCTTATCTTGGTCAATTTCCCCGCATTCTCTCAGGATGGACACAATCGAAAGTGCCATCTGAGTATCATCAGTATAATACCAAGGCGATGCTGGTATGGCACGCGCTGCAACCAGACTTTCCACCACATCTGGATGCAGAAAAAATCGTTCTCCAAATGCATCTCCCACCGATAAACCTTCTAGAGAACAGCGCAGAGCGATGAGGTGAGGATCGTTAGTTGTCACGACAGTAATTTTTGCACCTTTGTATTACATTTTGTAATATATCAAAATTGAAAAAAAAAGGGAATGGTATTCACCATCCCCCTAACAACGTTCGCTGAAAGCACGTATTACTACAGTCGTTTCAAATCCAATTCCCGAAATGTTGAGATATTAAAGTTGAGGTACGTACTGTTGCTTTTCGGGAACTTCTGTGTATTCAGCCACAATCTGACGGAATTCTTCACCGTCAATAGTTTCTTTTTCGATGAGCAGATCCACCAAGCGATCGGTGACGCTGCGATTTTCGCGAATCAGCTGCTTTGCTAAGTCATAACACTGCTCGACAATTTCCCGAACTTGGGAATCGATGCGACGAGCGATCGCTTCCGAATATTCAGATCGCGTTGTCCAGTCACGACCCAAGAATACTTCTCCCTGCTGACTTTCCAAAGACAGCGGACCTAAATCCGACATCCCGAAACGTGTTACCATTTGTCGTGCCATTCCTGACAACTGTTGCAAGTCTCCACCGGCACCAGTAGTCACTTCCGCATGACCAAAAATCACATCTTCAGCTGCGCGACCACCCAAAGCACCAGTAATTCGTGCTTTCAACTGAGAGCGGGAAATTAACCCTTGTTCTTCGTTGGGAGTAAACCAAGTCAAACCCTGTGCTTGTCCCCGTGGGATGAGGGTAACTTTTTGCACTGGGTCATGGTCTTTGAGCAATGTCCCGATCAAAGCGTGTCCAACTTCGTGGTAGGCAATCAAGCGTTTGCTCTTGCTATCTACCAAAGGAGTACCTTCCATCCCCGCGACAACGCGGTCAACTGCGTCATCAACTTCTGCCAGGGTCATACCTTCTTTACGGCGTCTGGCGGTGAGAATTGCCGCTTCGTTGAGTAAGTTAGCTAAATCAGCACCAGTGAAACCAGGAGTGCGGCGAGCGATCGCTTCTAAAGATACACTCTTATCTAGTTTCTTATTCCGAGCGTGAACTTGGAGAATTTCCAAGCGTCCTTTGATATCCGGTGCATCAACAGTTACTTGTCTGTCAAAGCGTCCCGGACGCAATAATGCTGCGTCTAATACATCAGGACGGTTGGTAGCCGCAATAATAATGATGCCGGTGTTACCTTCAAAACCATCCATCTCCGTGAGGAGTTGGTTCAGGGTTTGCTCTCTTTCATCGTTACCGCCACCGATACCAGCACCGCGCTGTCTGCCTACGGCGTCGATTTCATCGATAAAAATGATACAAGGCGCGTTATCTTTAGCTTTCTTGAACAAATCGCGGACGCGAGATGCACCCACACCAACGAACATTTCTACGAATTCCGAACCGGAAATACTGAAGAAAGGTACACCAGCTTCACCAGCGATCGCTTTTGCTAGTAAAGTTTTACCAGTTCCCGGAGGTCCTACTAACAGCACTCCTTTAGGAATGCGTGCGCCTACAGCGGTAAATCTTTCTGGTTGTTTCAAAAAGGTGACAACTTCTTGCAGTTCTTCTTTAGCTTCCTCAATGCCTGCTACGTCGTCAAATTTGACTCCTGTTTTTGCCTCCATTTGAAAGCGAGCCTTAGACTTGCCAAAATTCATCGCTTGTCCAGGACCACCAGGAAGGTTGCTAGAGCGTCGGAACAAAAAGAACAATCCAGTAATCAATAGAATTGGAAAAATCAGATTACCTAACAGTCCCCAGATTGCTCCATCATTCCGCATCGGGTGAGCATCAAAACTAATTCCTTTGGTTTTCAGCTTGGAAATTAGCTCAGGAGCGCTCATCGGCAGGTCTACCCGCACTCGTTGCACGCGATTATCGAGTTCTGGATCGACGGCTTCGACAATTGCTGTCCTACCACCTTCATAAAGATCCACGCTCGTGACTCGATCTGCATCCAAATATTCCAGAAAGCGACCATAGGTCATGCGGGTACTAGCTGTGTTCTTAGTCATATCCGCAGGAGAAGAAGCAAATGCTCCTTGCCAGAAGAAAAAGCCAATTACCAAAGCAGGCAATGTCCAGAGTACTAGGACTCTCCAAGAGAATTTCATTTTAATTTGCCTTTAGATGCCAATAACAACTAACTAGTAGCAACTGATGGTGCTGACAACTTCCAGCTGAAGTGCGAAGCATGAAGTATACTTCTGCGGCTCGAACCGAAGCTTAGTAGTTTATCCTTCATCCTTTATCCTTCATCCTTTTTTTGCTCACCCTGTCACTACGCCGTGAAACGGATGTTTATAAATCCATTTTTCTTTAATCTTATGTTTTACATGCATTTCCATAGAGCTATTGAAGCGCTACGGTAAATCCATGACACCATTAAGAATCTTAATTAAATTTAACTTAATTCTAATACATTACACCAGCAGAGTTTGAGGAGATGGGGAGACAAGGGAGACAAGGGAGACAAGGGAGATGGGGAAGACAAGGAAGACGAGGAGGCAAACTCCCCCTGCAAGAAAGCCCCAAGTCGTCCCCCTTGTTCCCTTGTCCCCTTGTCTCCTTGTCCTCTTGTCCCCTTGTCCCCCTTGTCTCCCTTGTCCCCCTTGTCTCCTTCTCCTCTTCCCCAAACCCTACTTTGCTTCTGTAATTTCTAGAGTGTAAGGGAGATACCTGTTTTTGTGGTAGGAACCAATCCAAATCTTGTAAGTTCCAGGAAGCCATTCGCCAACAATGCCGGGATTTTCGCCGTCAAACTCATCATTACACCAACTGCCGCCAGGTCCAGTGACAATCAGTGTAGTATCTTCCGGACTGTCTACTTCTAACTTCAGGTAGTCGAATCTAGTTGTTAGCTCCAAGGTATGATCTGGTTCTTCATCCACAAACCCAGTACAGGGACCCGTAGCAGTTTCTGATCTTCCAGCGACTCTTCTAGCACGTATGGAACCACCACTCATACCTCGAACTACCAGGGGGTCTGGGGAAAACCTGCCGCCAACACGAATATCTCCAAATATGGGCGGTGGCACTTCTTGAGCATAAGCTACAGTATTAATTGCTGATGCCACTAAAAGCGTAACTATCGTGAACGATAATCTTATCCCTCTATTTAGTAATGTTTTCGGCATTTTGTTTACAGGAATTTTCTAAGTGTTTTTTAAGACACTAATTTTACACGCCAAGTTCCCAAGACGCGAGTAATTGACTACTTAATTTAGATTCGGAATTATTTATTATTCAGTAATGCTGACTCCGAAAGTTTTTTATCTTCTTTATTATTTATTCTCTACCAAGACTTAGCATTCAGGACTTTCTACTGTTACGAATGATTAGGGGCGTACAAACGTCCGCCCCCACAATGCCGACAAGAAAGCAAGTAATGGCTAATTACTTTTTGGTATAGCCTCAGTCAAGCGCGGTTTATCTAAATTAATTCGATTAAGTAGTAACCACGATTGAATTAAGTCCGGACCGTGAACATCTCCAGTTAAAGCGGCACGGAGACTACGCATTACCAAACCTTTCTTGACATTTTGCTGTTTAACTACCTGTTTGATAATGTCTTGGGCGCTAGATTCACTCAGTTGCTGATTATCAACAGCAGCGATAATTCCCTGTAATGCCGCACCAACACCATCTTGCGTTAGTTGAGCCACTGCTTCATCACTAAATGGTACTGTTTCGCTGAAAAACAGTTGGCTCATCGCTACCGCATCTGTCAAACGAGTCATGCTCGGCTGAATTAAAGCAACTAGCTGCTCTAACCAAGAACGTTCTCGTCCTTGGTCAAATTTATACCCTTCTTTCTCCCAATAGGGAATAATCAAATCTGTCAATTTATCTACTGGCATTGGGTGGATATACTGACTGTTCAACCAATCCAGTTTTGCCCAGTCAAATTTCGCCCCTGCTTTATTCACACGCTCAAAGCTAAACTGCTTGGCGGCTTCTTCTAAGGTGAAGATTTCCTGCGTTGAGTCTGGAGCTGACCAACCCAATAAGGTCATGTAATTTACTAAAGCTTCGGGGGTGAAGCCCATTTGCTTGAAGTCAAAGATGGAAGTTACACCGTCCCGTTTGGAAAGCTTGCGCCCATCGATGTTCAAAATTAGGGGTGTGTGGGCAAATTCTGGAACTTTTGCGCCAAAGGCTTCATAAAGCAGAATTTGTTTGGCGGTGTTGGCTATGTGGTCTTCTCCTCGGATGACGTGGCTGATTTGCATATCCATGTCATCAACTACAACCGCAAAATTGTACAGTGGCTGACCAATTCCATCTTCTGCGGCACGAGCGATGACCATATCACCACCCAAATCGCTGCCTTGCCAACTCATGTTTCCCCGTACCAGGTCATTCCAAACAATTTCCCGGTCGTCTTCAATTTTGAAGCGAATCACAAAGCTACGCCCTTCGGCTTCAAAAGCTGCTTGTTGTTCTGGGGTGAGGTTGCGATGACGGTTGTCGTAGCGGGGAGCCTCGTTTCTGGCTTTTTGAGCTTCTCGCAAAGCCTCTAGTTCTTCGGAGGTGGTGTAGCAGCGATAAGCCAACTGTTTATCTAGCAAGCTTTTTACTGCTTCTTTGTAGATATCCAGGCGTTGGGATTGGAAAAATGGTCCTTCATCCCAATTTAATCCTAACCAGCGCAGTCCCTCTAGGATATTTTCGCTATATTCGGGGCGCGATCGCTCGACATCTGTATCTTCGATTCTCAGAATAAATTTGCCGCCTTGGTGACGGGCAAATAACCAGTTAAATACAGCGGTTCTCGCCGCACCAATATGCAAATTCCCAGTTGGACTCGGAGCAAGACGTACTCTGACAGTCACAGCAAATTCTCTCTTCGCTAAAGCATGATTAATGTAGCTTAGATTTTATATTTATATTCAATCCAAACTAATTTAACGGGACTGACGGGGCTCGAACCCGCAACTTCCGCCGTGACAGGGCGGTGCTCTAACCAATTGAACTACAGTCCCTTAATTGGCAGCTTCCCTATTATGCCTATTCTATAGCTATTTGTCAAGGGTTTTTTTGAAATTAATTATTTGTTGGGGAATTGGTAATGGGGAATGGGGCATTGGGCATGGGGCATGGGGAATGGGGAATGGGGAATGGGGAATGGTGAGTCCAGCGAGAAAGGGAGGGTTTCCCTCGTGCCGGCTCTGGCTCTCCCGTTGGGGGAATGGGTAATGGGGAACGCGGTAATCGGTAATGAAAAAACAATTACCAATGCCCTATGCCCTATGCCCAATGCCCTATGCCCAATGCCCCATTCCCCATTACCCAATCTGTGGCGTTGATGTCAGATGCCGCAATATATGAGATTGCATTTTTTTATACTCTTGTTTTAAGAGGTTTTTACTCAACTGGGGCAAAGATGAGGGGGGTAAGCTTTGACTGTGTTCTACCCAGGTTTTCAACATTTGCCGCTGAGTTGGATCGATGCGACTACTAATCACGTAAAGGCAGGAATGGGGTGCTTCTAAAGTAAAGAAAATCAGAGCATAGCGTTCATTTTCCGCTAATGAAGACACTAGTCTATGATTTTGGGGATTTTGCATATCCAGGTAGCAAGGAAGCCACTTGGGTTCGAGTCCTTTGTTATAAAGTACAGTCAGCCACAGCAGCATCGGATGGGGAGATGTGACAAAAATAAATTGGTTGTAACGAGTACAAAAAGCGCGGTTGTTTATCTCTTTTTTAGACATCATCAGCGATAGTGCTGCGAATCCTTGTTCAACGTTGAGAAGTTGAGGAAAAACAATTTCCTGAATTGGTTTGTCTTGGGGCCAAAATAGTTGACAACAGGCTTTTTCTACTATTAAAGGTAAGCCAGAACCCAAGGGGAGGGGGAGAGGGGGGGAGGGGGGGAAGGGGAGAGGGGGAGGGGGAGATGGGGGGGATAAGGGAGTGATACTAGCGGTGTACTCTGCTTTGATTAAAGTCGCAGGCAAGCCGAGATAAGTGGACGGATCTAGTTTTTCTAAGATGTTTAGGACTTGGGTAATATTTTGGGGACGCGAGTCAGGTGCTTTGGCAAGACAAGCCATGATTAAATCATCAAGCTCTTTGGGCAGTTTGAGGTTGGGATTAATATCGGCGATCGCTCTTGGAGCCTCAAAGTGATGTGCTTTATACCATGCGCCAAATAAGTCGGTTTCTGGTTGCCAAGGTTTTTTACCTGTAAGCATTTCATACATTGTTACACCCAGACTATAAATATCAGAGCGATTATCTAATTTTTCTCCTTCTAATTGTTCTGGGGAACAGTAGGGCAAAGTGCCATTAAATCCTCTATTTGTGCTGGTTGTTGCTGAAGAATTTAAAAATTTAGCAATTCCAAAGTCTAAAATTTTTGCTAACTGACCTAATATCGGATCGGGTATAACTAATATATTGGCTGGTTTAATATCTCTATGAACTAGCTGATAAATTTCTTCGTCAATGTTAATTCCTTCATGAGCGCATTGTAAGCCCAAACAAATCTGTCGTCCAAGAGTAATAAACATCGCCAAAGGTATAGGAATTAAATCCTTTAAACTCTTGCCGCACAGATATTCCATGACGTAGAATGGTTTGCCTTGTTCACTCACGCCGTAATCATGTGCCCGGACTATATGTAAGCTTTTTTGACTTAAAACTGCACAAGTACGAGCTTCACGGGCAAAGTCCTCTTGCATCTGAGGATTTGAAACCGTTTGAGAAAGGAACTTGATGGCAACTGGTATTCCCCCTAACAAGATGTCCGAAGCTAAAAATACTTCACCCATACCTCCCTTGCCAATTAACTGCTTAAGTTGATAACGATTGGCAAGCAATTCAGTCTTATTCGGACAAGCAAATGCACTTTGATTCACTTTTCAAACCTCTGCGCTTTCGCAATTAAAAAATTAAATATTATCTCAATCAACCTACTTAAGAATTATTAATTCATAATTCATAATTAAAGAGAGTTTGTACCCAGTGCCTCCTCTAAGCATTTTTGTTTCAGGTGGGGTCTAAATCCCCTCAAGTACATAATGCGTGAATTATGAATTATGAATTATGAATTATGCTATATTTTCCGGACGCAATAAAAAATTTACTAAATTATAAAATACTTTAAAGAGCCAATTTTTTACATTGACTTTGCTGTTGTTTTTATTGAGTGCTAACTTTCGTAAAATTTCTGGTTTGATTTTTTCGTACTCTGCTTTCAGAATAACTTTGGCTTGATTGGAATTAATAACTTCAGGGGAATTTTGACTAAGCTCTAACCAATCTGCAAGTTGCTGACGCTGGTGGCTATTGAGAGTTAAAGTCTTGACATGAGCGCAGTGAGTTGGTTCTTCAAAAGCGAAAAATAGCAGATGATAGTAGCCAGTCTCTGCTAATATCTGCACTATTTTTTGTCCTCTACTATCTTTCATATCCAAGAAATAAGACAACCACCGCGTTAAAGGCAGATCGGGATTATGTAAAATTGTTGTCCACAAGATCATTGGATAGATGTTCATTTTAGATATAAAGTCAGTGCCATTTGTTTTATCTATAAATTTGCTAATTTCTTTTTTGGGTAACATTGCCCAAAAAGTTGGGATGGTTCCTTGAGGAGTGTGTAGTAAATGTGGAAAACCAATTGGTGCAATTGGTTTATTTTTGGGCCAAATTTGGTGCAAACACTCTTTTTCTGATACTGAGGTAAAAGGTATTAATTGCACGGTTGATGAACTTTCCAAGTTGCTGCTATTGGAGATATTATCATTCAACTGTGTTTTTACCTTTTCTAAGGTTGTTAAAATTTCGCTGATATTTCGTGGGCGATCGCTCGCGTCTTTAGCTAAACAACTTATTACTAATTGTTCTAATTTCTGGGGAATTTTGACTTGAGGATTCACTTCCTCAAAGGTTGGTGGTATTTGAAAGCGATGAGCTTGATACCAAGTGCCAAAGAATTGGCTTGTTGTGTAAAATGGATGCTTCCCTGTTAGCATCTCAAACATCAACACTCCTAAACTGTAAATATCAGAACGCATATCCAGCAGTTTACGTCCTTCTATATGTTCTGGAGAACAGTAAGGTAAACTGCCAATAAATGAATCTGTAAGTGTCATACCGGCACGCTCTGTTAAAAACTTGGCGATACCAAAATCAAGAATTTTTACTATTGCTCCAACTTTCACATCTTCAACGATGAATATGTTTTCTGGTTTAATATCTCGGTGAACAACCGGATAAATCTCTCCTTTGAGGGTGATACCTTGATGAGCGCACTGTAACCCTAAACAAATTTGATGACAAAAATCTAAAAACTGCGCTACTGTTAATGTTTCATTTTTTAAAAAATTTTTTAAATTTTTACCTGGAAGATATTCCATTACACAGAAGGGAATTTTTTCTTCGGTAATTCCGTAGCTCAACACCCGGACAATATGTTTACTTTTGCGACCTAATTGAGCTCCAATAAAAATTTCTCTAACAAAGCGCTGGGACATTTGCTGATTTACCAGACTCAATGAGAGAATTTTGACTGCAACTGCCATCCCCCCCTTTGCAGCGTCTTCTGCTAGGTAAACTCTACCCATACCCCCTTTGCCAATTAAATCTCTTATTAAATATCGATTATTTAAAAATTTTCCTATATAAGCATCTAATTCTTTTTTTGGCGTTACCATAATATTAATTTTATTGGCGACCATAAAAATATTTGTTTAATAATCAATTAATAATACATTCTTTTTAATACCTAATTTTATGTCCTAAAAAGATAAAGTATTTTATAGACTCAATTAGGTAAGATGAAAAATAACATAAACAGGACTTACGCAACTGGCACAGCGCGATCACAACCTTAAAGACTGCGGCTATTACCGAAGCCTTTCACAGCTTATTTGCTCCTACTACTCACTTTCCAGACCAAAACTTGCTCATTTCTTGCTCACTTTTCTAATTTACAGATTTAGTAATTTTTCGTATTACGTTTATAATACATTTTTCCGTATTTCAGGTATGTTGCTCAACCTGCCGCTATTTAGAGAAATGGTATTACCAGGACGGGAGCAACTGGCACAGCGCGATCACAACCTTAACGTCCGGATGTTCCCATGCTTATCGTTTAGTTGTTGGGCGCTCGGCGCAGCATAGCCGCGCCATTGCTTGTGACAGTTGCGTAAGTCCTGATAAATAAAGGTGAATGTTTGATAAAACCACGCTGGATCTCTATGTAAAAGCTTTTAAACATTGTGTAACATATTTATTAAGCAATGCGGATGAGAAATTATACGGAAACGGAACGCAAGGTTAATTAAATTGTTTATTTGTGACCATAAATACACTGATAAAAGAAATTGAAGATTAGGTATTCTACTAACACGACACAGCAGTTAGCGCTTGAAGTTCGGCGGGATTAAACGGCGTAGTAACCTCATGAGCCTTGGTTCCATCTTGAGTCTAAAGGCTAGTATTTGAGTGCGTTGCAGAGAATTGAAATTGTTGTCGCTGACAAGAATTAATGAGGGCTGTCCATCAGGTAGTTTTGAACCAAAAGTTAAACCTTCGATGTTGTCTAGCAACACGTCTAATTTTCTTAAATCTAATAGTAGTTTTTTCTGAACTGGTTTAATGTTTTTAATATCAGCTTGCTTCATACTGTCGATATTATGAATGTCATCGGCTTCTTCTAAGGAAACCTGAAATAAAGCAATATAAAACCCTAAGCCTGTAAAACTCCGCTCTAAACTAAGTAAGTTACCTCGATTATCAACAGCAAGTAAATCAGGTAAACCGCTAGTAAAATGTTTAGTAATATCCAAAAGCGGTGCGACTGGTTCAGTCTGATAAAGAAATTCTTTTTCTAGCTGCTTGGTGAGCAGGTTATATTGCAAAATACGGCAAGGACTGCTAGTATTTGCTTTGGCTTCTGAACCATCTTGAATTAATGCATTTTCGGTGGCTGTAAACAGTTTCTTTTCGTTGGGTGTGATGGTGAGGCTTTCAAACGCCAAGTTGTTACGAATACCTTGCTTACCATTTTTATCTGGTAAAAACTTTTGAGGTATTGGTAATGTTGTAATTTCTTTGCCAGAAGATAATAAGAATTCTTTAATAAAAGGATTGATTAATTGGCTAACATCGCCTTCAGAAGAAATAAATACAGTATCTTTACTAGTTAAAGCAATACCTTCTGTGTCTGTCTCACCAGATGGGAACTTCTGACCATTTTCGTTTAACAATGTAGTAACGCCCACGGGAACAATGCCGCCATTTGCCAATTTACCTTTGCTCAGGTCTATTTTTAGGGTGTAAAATCGTGCGGGAGCTTTTTTACTACGGTCATCGGATATGACGTAATAAAGGTTTTTTTTGGGGTCGTATGTAATTCCTGATAATCCCCCGATTAGGGTTTTTTGGAAAGTTATATTCTTTGGTAAAGTAGCTTGTCCGATAAAATCTATGTCTGTTATCTCGACAGCGTTGATGGGTAAGTTGTGGAAAAAGAATAAGATGCTGATGACGAGAATTGGGATACAAAAGTAGATAATTGGCGGCAAGGTTAATAATTTTTTAATTAGCTGCATGGTAAGCTATTGTGAAAATTTAAAAGCCACAGATAGAATATCATAAATAGCTAATAACGAATATCTTCTATTAACTTAGATAAGTATAATTAAATAGAAAAAATATTTTTGTTCATAGTGAACGGTATTTTTGCTCTTGGCTTTTGGTAAGGGTTTTAAGCGGCTCAAACCCTTATTACTAACATTGGTTTATTTACGCCTACCTGACTTTAAAATAAGGGAAAGGGTAAAGGGTAAAGGGAAAAAATAAATTTTAATGTGTCCTGCTGTACGCAGGAACTTGTTGGCTATTTAGTAATAAGCGCTTAATTAGAAAGAATTTTATGTTGACGAAGATAATATTCATTTTGAAAAAAGTTAGCTAGCCAGTCTTTAACATTGCGAGTGGCGCGACAGTCGTCTTCGTTGTAGCGTTGGATAATTTCTAGTAAGGTGCGATCGCCTGTTTCTAACCACCTATCGTACCAGTAAATACACTTAGCACCACTTGCCTCTGAATCCCGCCATTCAAATCTTAACCATTTAGCGATCGCTTTCAATGCATAGCTTTCTATCGGTAATGTAACACTTTGTATTAATTCTTCGTATACATCTACAAATCGATTCAGTACAGGTGCTACATCTCGCTGCGGAGTGCGGTAAAGTCTCGCCAGTCGTTTGACTGTATCAAATTCGTAAATGCAGAAATGATAAATCGGCGCTTCGGGATATCGCCAAACTAATTCTAAAAATTGCTGCCAAATAATTTCTTCTTCCTCTGGCTTTTCTGCCAAGAAAGAATAAAATTTTTCGGTGTTGGCTTGTCTGTCAACGACCAAAACTCCTAAGAGATAATCTAAATTCAAGTCTGGCTGCGCTTCAATATCAAAGTAAATCTCGATGGGCGCTGTATATGTGATATCTTCTGTAGGTATCGCGTAAGGTAAGATAAACGGACGATTTTTGACTACAGATTCAGCTTGCACTACCAGCTTTAGCGCTACTTCGCTGTCAAACCCAACCAAATTTTCTAGAACGCTTGGAAGAGTTTTCGCTAAAGATTCTACTGTTGTGATGGAAAGTGCTTGCAGTTGAGTGTAACGAAGGGGTGTGACTCCTGGTAATAGTGAAAGGTGTTTCTGAGAATGAGCGATCGCATAACAACTACTGTACCAGTGACAAAGATTACACTTCTGGCGGGCAATAAACACTTCTGGTGCTGCGGGTGATTCTAAAGTTTGAATAAACTCTTCTAAAATTGAGAGCATTTGCGGCGTCCATTTAGACAACTCCACCTCATAACTCGTCATTTTAGTACGCAATATTAACCAGGCAGCCTCAGGTTCAACACCTTGCACCGTCGCCAACACTTGTGCGTGAAATGCTGCCGAAACTTGATATTCTTGTTTGGGACGCTTACCTAGTTCGATAGTCGTCGGCACATACATCCAATCTCCAAAACTTGACTGTCCGGGCTGTTTGAATAATAAATCGGGACGCGAAAGCAAAGTGTGTTCACCATAAGTTATTAGCAACACTCCTTTATAAATGCAATCTACGCCTTGCTGCATTAATTCTACAGTCGCTGCCGCCCCAGCTTCCCAGTCTCCATAAGGATAATCAGGTTCGTGATAACTCAACGGTGTCAAAATACTCTGTTGATGAGCGATTTTGTCTACATGCAGTTTTTGCAGCAAGTCATTAGGAGGATCTTGCTGCTTTTTATCACCGTGAATATCTAAAAAAGGTCGCCGCTTACACCGTTGGTATTGCAGCAGATGTTCAGCATTAATTAACATTCCTTTAAGCTAACAAGAATTAGCACTGATCGGAGTAATCTAGGCAAGAGCTGTTGGGAGGGGGAGGGGGAGAGGGGGGATGAGGGAGATGAGGGAGATGAGGGAGATGGGGGAGACAAGGGAGACAAGGGAGACAAGGGGGACAAGGGGGACAAGAAAGACTGGTTGTTAACAACCATCCACTAACAACCATCCACTAACAACCAACCACTAACAACCATCCACTAACAACCATCCACTAACAACCAACCAATAACAACTAACCACTAACAACTAACCACTAACAACTAACAACTAACAACCAACCACTAACAATTATGACCAGTATTTCTACAGGACAAATTGAGTTGCATCGCCATCGTCAGCAATTTCCAGCTTTAGCTAATAAGACTTATTTTAACTATGGGGGACAGGGACCGATGCCGCAAAGGGCGCTGGATGCGATCGCCCAAGCGCAAATCCATATCCAGGATATAGGTCCTTTCAGTGGTGAGTTCTATCGCTGGTTGGTGCCAGAATATAAAGCAGTAAAAGAGGCGATCGCACAGGAATTGAATGTCCCACCCGAAACAATCTCTCTCACGGAGGATGTAACTGTTGGTTGCAATATTGCTATGTGGGGTCTGGAGTGGCAAGCCGGCGACCATATGCTGCTCACAGACTGCGAACATCAAGGTATTGTGGCGATCGCACAAGAAATCGGGCGCAGGTTAAAAGTGGAAGTTACCACTTGTCCTGTGATGGCAACTTTAAATGAAGGCGATCCGGTTGATGCGATCGCCCAACACTTACGCCCTAATACTCGCTTGCTGGTGTTGAGTCATATCCTCTGGAACACGGGTCAAGTTTTGCCGCTTGACAAAATTGTGGAAGTGTGCAAAAAGAATGATGTGAGAATTCTCGTAGATGCGGCACAGTCTGTCGGTTCAATGCCTTTGAATTTAACTGAATTGGGGGCAGATTTTTATGCTTTCACGGGTCACAAGTGGTTGTGTGGTCCTGCGGGTGTGGGTGGTTTGTATGTGCGACCAGAAGCACTAGAAAGCCTGAAACCGACTTTTATTGGTTGGCGTAGCGTTGTTACAGATAGTCAAGGAAAACCTGGAGATTGGCATCCAGACGGACGACGTTATGAAGTGGCTACTTCAGATTTTCCGCTTTATGCTGGTTTAAGGGAAGCGATCGCTATTCATCACGAATGGGGAACACCTGAACAACGTTATCAGGAAATTCGCCGTTTGAGTGAGTACCTTTGGCGAAGCTTGGCAACGCTACCCGATGTCAAATGTCTGCGGACTTCCCCACCAGAAAGCGGTTTAGTCTCGTTTCAACTGACAAATAACAAACCCCAAGCCAGCGTGCAACTGGTAAAGTTTTTAGAGTCACAAAAGATATTAACTCGAACAATTGCCGATCCAGATTGTGTACGCGCCTGCGTCCATTACTTTACACTAGAATCGGAAATCGACCAATTGATTGAAGAAATTCAGAGATTTTGTAAATAGGTCATGGGTAATAGAAAATGGGTAATGGGGAAAAGCCCAATTACCTATTACCTATTACCTATTACCTATTACCAATTCCCTATTCCCAATTTAAAATGCAACGTCCAATTTTATACATTGCTATCACTAATCACGGCTTTGGTCATGCTACCCGCACTGCATCTGTAGCGGCAACAATTCAAAAGTTATGTCCCGAAGTCTTGTTAATTATGGTGACGACTGCACCGCGTTGGTTGCTAGAATGCTATATAGAAGGAGATTTTATTCATCGTCCCCGCGCATTTGATTTGGGTGTTGTGCAAGCAGACAGCTTGACAATGGATAAAGCAGCCACTTTAGAAAAGTTGCTGGAAATTAAGAAAAATCAGAATTCGTTGATTGCCTCTGAAGTCAACTTTATTCGCCAAAATCGCGTTAATCTGATTTTGGCAGATATTCCATTTCTCGCTTCCTTGATTGGTAAAGCAGCTAATATTCCTTGTTGGATGATGAGTAACTTTGGCTGGGACTTTATCTACCGAAGTTGGGGAGGTGAGTTTGAAGAAATTGCTGATTGGATTAGTGAATGTTATTCAAAGTGCGATCGCTTGTTTCGTCTTCCCTTCCACGAACCGATGCAAGCTTTCCCAAATATCACAGATGTAGGTTTAACCGGTGGTTCTCCTCATTATCCGGCAGATGAATTACGATCTACTTGGGGAATAACTGCCCCAAGAGAAAAAACTATTTTACTCACTTTTGGTGGCTTGGGTTTGCAGCAAATTCCTTATGAAAATCTGCGACAATTTCCAGATTGGCAATTTATCGTCTTTGATAAATCTGCCCCGGATTTACCTAATTTTGTGAAAATAACTGATAAAGCATATCGACCTGTAGATTTTATGCCCATTTGTGGACGAGTTGTTTCTAAACCTGGTTTCGGCACTTTTGCTGAAGCCACACGATTAGGAGTGCCAATTATTTCAGTAACTCGTGAAGACTTTGCCGAAGCTGCTTTTTTGTTAGAAGGTATTACTAATTACCATCAGCATCAAATCCTTACTCCTAGAGAATTTTTTGCAGGTAATTGGGACTTTCTCAATCAGCCACCCCAGCAACCAAAGCAATCTCAACCTGTTGCTAAAGATGGTAATGAAGCTATAGCTAAAGCCGTTATCGATTACTTACAGCAACAAAAAAACTAAACAACTAACCACTATCCACTATCGACTATCCACTATCCACTATCCACTATCCACCATCCACTATCCACTATCCACTAACAATTTTATGCACTACCAAAAATTACTAAGAATTCCCACCACTGGCAAATCTTTGTATAATATAACGTCAAAAATTGAGGCGATAGTTGCAGAATCAAATGTGGAAATCGGGCTTTGTACGCTATTTTTACGCCACACCTCAGCTAGTTTACTGATTCAAGAAAATGCCGATCCAGATGTACTTTTGGATCTCGCTAATTTTATGGCAAAAATCGTGCCAGAATCAGCTAAGTATATCCACGATGCTGAAGGTCCCGATGATATGCCAGCACACATCCGCACCGCGCTTACTCATACCTCAGAACACATCCCCATCAATCGAGGTCATTTGGTGCTGGGAACTTGGCAAGGAATTTACATTTGGGAACATCGGCAACGCAGTCATACTAGAGAATTGGTTGTCCATATTTCTGGATGACAAATTGAATGCAATAAGTATAGTGACTAAAAAGTTAAGTTTATTCCTGTTTGATTTACTTCCGATCTACTGCTCGATTAAACTAAGATTTGTTGCTTTGTGCAGCAGTTTATAAAACTGTAAACTGCTGGAGTTATTTATATTTATATGAAGCAAAATATGACACCTATTCATAGTTTCAGTATTCTTGATGAAATCATTGCCCAGCAGTCTATTAATCAGTTGTCTCTCAATCCACAGAAAACTTTAGCTACCAGTTTTGTGGAATTGGGAAGTTTAGTTACTGAAAAAACTAATGACATTCAACTAATAACATTTTTACAAAATAGTTTAAAGCAAATAATTTCGGCTTATTTGGACAACTTCCCAGAAAACATTTTCTGGGATTTTGATTTTTTGGTAAGTAGTATGTTCAGGCAGGCTTTGGTAGCAAATGATGCTGTTGATTTTTTAAAATGTTTTGGTAACAAGATAGTATCGCTGCTGGAGTTATTCGGAAGTGAAAGTGAAATACGCTTTCGTTACGTCCACGACTTTATATATGGGTTTGACTGGGCAAGATGGGTGCAAAAAAAACCAGAAACTCGCGCCACAGAAGAACCTTTTAGTTTAAATTTTTTAGATTATTTGCTTGCTAAAGGTGAGAAAATTTTGCAACTCATCTGTGATGATAAAGCTAATTATTATAAACCTTGTGATAAAGGCTATCGCAATCCTTATTGCTTTTCTCGCGAACCAGAGGATGAACGCCGTCTGTTAAGTTATCTTGCTGTTAATCAACTTATTCCGGTGACAGCATGGAATTGGAATGCTCAACCAGTATGGAATAAACCTTTTCAGCAACTTCGCGAAGAGTTATCATTAAAGCTGAATATTCCGAATAAGAGTTAATTGCTGGTTGTTGGTTGGAGCGTTGTTAGTTGTTAGTTGTTAGTTGTTGGTGAGCCACTGCGTTGGTCTGGGCAATTGACTTTTTCATCCAGATGTATATTAACCGTGTCTAAACTAGATTTAGCTTCTATCAGTAAACCAAAAACTGAGTCTGGGATTAATTCCGACTTGCTCCACCCTGTTACGCCAAACGAGTTTTTACCCCCCATTAGTCGCTGGAGTACTGTTGGAGGAGTTGTACTCTTAGGGATTTTTGGTGCTGTTATTATGCTTGCAGCCATCTGCAAATATAAAGTCATTATTAAAGCTCCAGCGACGATTCGCCCGACTGGAGAATTGCGCTTAGTGCAAGCAGCAACAGAAGGAAGAATTAAAAGTATTGCTGTGCAGGCTAATCATGTGCTCAAACAAGGGGATGTCATCGCCACAATTGACGATTCTCGCCTACAAACCCAAAAAAAGCAACTGCTCACCAATATTCAACAAGCTAGACTTCAACTATCTCAACTTGATGCCCAAATTCGTGCAATAGAAGCACAGATAGCAGCCCAAAGCGATCGCACTAATCGTGATGTCACTTCAGTACAAGCAGAACTTAGCCGCAGCCAAAGGGATTTAAAAGACAAGCAAATTAACTCAATTGCTCAAGCAACAGAAGCGGCAGCCAATTTAAAACAAGCTCAAAAGGAATGGCAGAAAACACAGTTAAAGTTGAAATCAGCTTTGGCAAATTTCAAGTCTAGTGAGGCTGCTTTCAAAGCAGCAAAGGCAAAACGAGACAGATATCAGCCCTTAGCCCAAAGCGGATCGATTTCAATAGATCAATTCCAAGAAGCACAGCTAGCAGTTGAGCAACAAGAACAACTCCTAGAGTCGCAAAAAGCTACAGTCCAAGAGTATCGAGAAGCAATTGGGCAGCAACAACAAGCTATAGAAGCAGCCAAAGCTAGACAGCAAGTAGCATTAATTTCCCTTAATCCCAGCGATGCCAGCGTGGTCATCTCAAAAGAGAAAATTGCCGCAGAAATCGCCACAGGTAAAATCAACCTTGCAGGGTTAAACCGAGAAAGAGAGCAAACGATACAACAAAAAGTTGAAATTCAAAAGCAATTGAGCAGCAATACACAACAACTTCAACAAGTCAATAGAGAAATTACCGATACTATTATTCGTGCCTCTGCCTCTGGCACTATCCACGAACTCAATCTGCGTAACCCTCAACAAGTACTACGCTCTGGTGATGTAATTGCCAAAATTGCTCCTAGTGATTCACCTTTGGTAATTAAAGCCTTAGTAGCATCTGAGGAAATTCCGCAAGTAAAAACAGGTCAAAGGGTGGAAATACGAGTTGCTGGTTGTTCCTATACCGACTACGGCACTCTTTCAGGGAAAGTCAAAGCCATTTCTCCAGATGCGATACCTACACTAAGCTACGAAAATCGCACCTCTACTCAAGATGCTAGTAGCACAACTACAAAAACAGGCACTTACGAGGTCACTATTCAGCCTGAAAATATGGAATTAACCGCTGGAAGTCGCAAGTGTGCTATTCAATCCGGTATGGAGGGGAGGGCAGATATTATTTCCCGTCAAGAGACGGTTTTGACATTTGTGTTACGAAAGGCAAGACTGCTGACGGACTTGTAATGGGACTAGTGTTCCAACTCATTCTTGATTTCTCTTCCTTCTCCTTCGGAGACGCCAAGGGCGAACGCGTACTTGGCGCCTTTGCGGTTAGTTTTTTCCCTATCATAATTAATGCGATAGACCACTAGATGAAAATATGAAAAGTTCACCAAGCTGTGCGTGAGCGGTAAGCCAGACGATCCTAAGCTGTTAAAATTTCAATGAAATATGCAATTGTTCTCCAACACAGCGAAGAAGACTGCGGTGCAGCGTGTCTTGCCACCGTAGCTAAATCCTATGGACGTAAATTTGCTATCTCGCGTATCCGTGAGGCAGTTGGCACTGGGCAGTTAGGAACAACGCTTTTGGGGTTACGTCGAGGGGCGGAAATTTTAGGCTTTAATGCCCGTTCTGTCAAAGCTACACCTTTGCTTATCGATCGCCTTAACGAAGCTCCTCTACCAGCCATTATTCACTGGAAGGGCTATCACTGGGTTGTTCTACATGAACGCAAAGGCAAAAAGTACGTCGTTGCAGACCCGGCAATAGGTGTGCGCTATCTTACCCGTGAGGCGCTTACAGAGTCCTGGATGAATGGGGTGATGCTGCTGTTAGTGCCAGATGAGAGCCGCTTCTACGAGCAACCTAATGACCGGATTGCTGGCTTTGGGCGCTTCTTACGTCGCATTTGGCACTATCGCCACCTAGTTGCCGAAATTCTACCCCTAAACCTGGTAATTGGGCTGCTTTCTTTGGCATTTCCCCTGTTGATTCAGGTACTTACTGATGACGTATTGGTGCGAAGAGATACTGAACTACTGGTGACAGTGGCGATCGCTGTCTCTGCGATGATTCTCTTCAGTAGTCTGTTGCGCCTCATTCAAGCACATCTGGTAGCTCATTTTGCCCAACGCTTAGAACTAGGATTGGCTTTAGAATTTGGTCGCCAAATTCTGCAACTTCCCCTCAGCTACTACGAATCTCATCGCAGTGGGGAGATCGTCAGCCGTTTGCGGGACATTCGAGAAATTAATTTGTTGATTTCCCAAGTAGTCACCACTTTGCCTAGTGAGTTATTCGTCGCTTTGGTGTCCTTGGGGTTAATGCTGGTGTACAGCTGGCAGCTTACCATCGCGGCGATCGCAGTAGCTTTTCTCATGAGTCTATCAACCATAGTCTTCTTGCCTGCTTTACAACAGAAGACCCGTGATGTCTTAGTTACTGATACAGAAAACCAAGGACTTTTAGTTGAGACTTTCAAGGGTGCTTTAACCCTCAAAACTACTAATGCCTCACCTCAAGCTTGGGAAGAACTGCAAAGTCGCTTCGGTTCCCTGGCAAATGTCACCTTCAGATTGTTACATATCAGTATTGTCAATGGCGTCTTTTCTAACCTAATCTCTGAGATGGGTTTTCTTGCTATTCTCTGTTTTGGCAGCATTTTAGTCATTCGGCGAGAACTTACCATCGGTCAACTGCTGGCATTCAACGGTATGAATCGCAACTTCATAGCACTGATTACTACCGCAATCAACTTTGTTGACGAGTTCGCCCGTGTCCAAACTGCTACCCAACGCCTAAGTGACATCATCGACGCTAAAGCAGAGGTTCGGGATAATGCCCCTCAAGATTGGGCAGAGATTCCTGCTGATGCTGACATTACCTGTAAGGATCTCAACTTCCATCACGTTGGTCGAGTAGACTTGCTGCAAGACTTTTCTATTACTATCCCTGGTGGAAAGGTGACAGCGCTCATTGGCAAGTCTGGCTGTGGTAAAAGTACACTAGCAAAACTAATTGCCTGTCTTTACACGCTGCAATCTGGCAATATCCGCTTTGGGCGTTACAATCAATCTGACCTGTCTTTAGATTGTTTGCGTCAACAAGTTATCCTCATACCTCAAGAAGCGCACTTCTGGAGCCGTTCAATTATCGATAACTTTCGCTTCAGCTACCCTCATGCGACTTTAGAGCAAGTGGTAAATGCTTGTGAGATTGCTGGTGCTGACGATTTCATCAGCGAACTACCAGACAAATATCAGACTGTACTGGGTGAGTTTGGGGCAAATCTTTCAGGGGGACAACGGCAAAGGTTAGCGATCGCTCGTGCAATTGTCACCGATCCACCCGTCCTAATTTTAGATGAATCCACTGGCGCACTCGACCCGGTGACGGAAGCCGAGGTACTCGACAAACTACTGGCACATCGTCAAGGCAAAACAACAATAATGATTAGCCATCGTCCGAGAGTAATTCAGCGAGCAAATTGGATTGTCCTGCTGGATAAAGGTGAACTCAAACTAACAGGAACCCCGGAAGAGTTGAGCCAACTTCCGGGGGAACATCGGGATTTTTTGAATCCGTAAATTATAGAGAAATAGCTGTGTTTAGTTAATTCATCCCGCATTTATGCAACGCCGTCTAATTCCATATAAAATTTAGAGTTTGTTAAAAATTCAACAGTGCTAACAGTAATATTTCCTCCTGGTGCCTTAAGAGATCCTGTATCAGTAACGATCTTGCTGACAACTCCTCCTGACAATAACTCCTCATCATGTTCAGCTAATGGCACAATAAGTTTTGCCTCATATGAGGTAGTCAAGGTAGGCTGCAACACATTTTTCTTGGGGATTTGGCGAAACATTGTTTGAACTCCTTTGTGGTTTTAAAATCAATTTATTGTTTTGCTTTATTTACCTGACTCAGCAATGAGGGGAGCGCGATCGCACTAGAAGTCGTGTCACCCGTTGCTGTAATAGTGATATTTCCTCCTTGCGAGGAATTCCCTCCTGACAAGGACTCCTCGCTGTATTCGTCTAAATCAACAACTATTTCCGAGAATTCTTTAATATTCAAGCTATGCTTTAATCGGTTTTGAATTAGAGACTTGTTAAACATATTTCAACTCCTTTTTATACTGCTTTGAAAAAACATCTGAGCTTATTACTTAATTAGAGTTGTTCTTGACTGGCTTACATGAGTTAATTCATGCGATCTTAATTCATGGGATATTGCTCCTCCTCGACAATTGCTGGCTTCAATTTCATAAATCTCTCGATATAAGCTTCGATCCAATTGCAATAGCTTTTCTTTAGATTTCGTACTCATGATTACTGTTCAAAAGAATCTTATTAAGGTATTTTATTGCTTCCCCAATTATCAGTGCGATTAACCAATGCAACTGAATGCGTCCAACGCCCCGCCCAGGATTTTTTCCTGTTGGCGATCGCTCAAGTCTTGCCAAAGTCTTTTAGAAGGGTTTGATGAATTTTGAAGTGGTTGCTTGCGAAACATGGCTACCTCCTTTGTTATTACTTATACTCTAACTCCAACGCATCCTAACTGAATATATCGCAAATGGTATTACATCAGGGTGGGAACGCTATAACCCTCGTATTGGCGGACTCGGTGGATGAGAAATTTATAAGGTTAATATCAATGTTCCTCTAATTTTTCCTTCTGGTTCTGGTTGTCTAGCTCGATCCACTTCGTCAATCAATTCGCCTTTATTCATGCCTCCAGAAAGCTTTTCTGCTTGTTGGTCATTTAATTCTTGCCAAAGCTTTCTTTTCATCGTCACATTTTCTTGGGAGCTAAACTTTGGATTGGTGCAATTATTATCTGTGTTCATATATTCAGTTTCCTTATGCGCTAAAGGGATTGGGGAAAAGTAGGACAAGAGCATTATTTGGCGGTTTGACAGATGAGCCACCAGACAATGACTCTTCATTGTATTCATCTAGTTCCACCACAATTTTTGACAATGAGGAATTGTTTGTAAGATTTTGTGATGAATGCTTAATTGATTTCTTACCAAACATTTTTAACTCCTTAGCTATGTCTAATTTTACAAGTATGATTAGATGCGATCGCTCACGACTAAAAGTAGCTTTGGATGAATCGCCAAGATTATTAGACATTTTCTTCTCATGAACAACTTTTTGTCAGCTTTAGTAAATGCGATCGCGATACTCCATTTTTGCGGAGTATCGCACAAATCACCCTACAAAGTTAGTTGAATATCTCATTACACTTCAGCAAACTTTGCCTGGTTGACAATTCCAGCCAATTTCGTAAGTATACTCCCAATTTTTCCACTTAATCCCATTTGAAGCACCACCCCTAACTAGTTCTTGGGTATTTTCACTAAGTTCACACCACAAGTCGTTTGAGAGATTTTCTTTAGAGAAAATATCTTCTACTTTTAGAGAAGCGGTTTTTTGGGCTGGATTATTTTTTTGTATCATTTCTAACTCCTTTCTTTTGATTTTAGTTTTTCTTGTTTACAGTAGAAGCCGTAGCGTGTGCTAGCCAATGCCTGTGATGCGTTACGATAAGCGCTACAATTGCGTTGGATGCTACGAATTAAGCGTCTTGATGAAAGTGGCAGATGACAGATCGAACATCGAAGGAATCGTTTGGGACACCACTGATACGCAAAACATTATTGCCACTGTTTAAAACATTTCCTGCTAGCGTCACAGTTTGTGTCTGCCAATTCCCATCATTGCTAAACAAATTTCCGACATCTGTATTGTTAACGAAAACATTGGGGCTGCCAGCAGTAAGCCCCCTTACCATAAAAGAGATGTAGGCAGTACCAGGAGCGTGTCGTCCTCCAGTATTAAAGCCCTCGGTGATGGTAAGTCCATCAGGCGCTGTTACCGTCGTCTGTTGAGTATCAGCAAGAATCGTGATAAAGTCACTAACTACAGTCATATTGTTATCTCCACAATGCTTTAGCAATGAGTTGATTTATCCTTTGAAGATGTGGCACGTAATTCGACTTTGGCGATTACCCTCAAGGAGACTCTTCAACAATTTGCAGTTGCACCCTACCAACAATATCCAACTAGAGACCGATGACAAATTACGAACACATCCGGTTGACTTAATAATGGCAGTAAATGAGCAAAGAGTCTTGCACACTCATGCTGTTTTTGCACAATCTTGCTATAACTTGAATAAAGTTTTAGGTGTAACTCCAGTCAATCGTTTGAAGTGGCGATTGAGGTGACTTTGATGGGCAAAACCACAGGCTTGGGCAACATCGGCAATACTCATCTTACCTTGTAGCAGTAGTTGCTTCGCCCGTTCTACCCGCTGTTGAATCAAATACTGGTGTGGACTAAGACCTGTAGATTGCTTAAATAATCGACAAAAGTAATAGCGACTGATGCCAAGATAAAGTGCGATCGCATCAAGAGAAATCTCTTGTGCTAAATTATCCTGGATATAATCAACTGCTTTTTTTAGCTGCTGTTGCGGTAAACCCCCTTCATACTCTTGTATAAAGGATTTTCGAGTTGAGTAATTTTGCAGGAGATGCACAGCTAAAAAGGTTGCGGCTGATTCAGCATAAAGACGGCTACCTGAACCATTAGTTTTAAGCTGTGTCTTCAGTCCCAGCCCAATTTGATGAATCAGTGCATCTTGAGCGATCAGATGCGGTAGCATTTCATATTGATCCGTATCCAGCAACTCTACAGCATTGCGAGTCAGTAATTCCGGCTCTAAATTGAGCAAAAGAATGTTGGCATCCTTATCCCAACGGATTGCTTGGGAAGTATGCATCGGACAAAGCCCTACGGCACCGGTAAACATTAACCCTGTTTTCAGATGCCTATCTAGAGTTCGCTCCACCTGAAAACTCTGACCAAGATTAATGGTGATGACAAATTGTTCCAAAGAATACTCAGGAGTCTCCCCTGGTGGTAGGAAGTGCTGTTCCAGACTCATAGCGCTCCACATTGTTCTGCCGCTAGAAAGCATAGGCGGTTGGGAGAAAACTTGTGGAAAAGCATTTTCGCCGTTTGCAACTGTTTGTTGTTGGCTATTGTTAGGTGTTTTCATCGCTGCTTTTTCTTTGGATTGTTTAGCAAAGCAGAAATATGAAATGGGCTACCAAGAACATCCTGGTAACCATAAATAAACAGATATAGCAATTTTCATTTGGGTGAAATTAGTGCGTATTTGTAGGGACAATTCATGAATTGTCCCTACACCAAGCAATAATGTATTGTATACAACTTTGAACAGCTATATTGAGATATGATTATAAACTTTCTTTTTTCAAGCTACTTACCTTAGACATAAAAGTTTAGATTTATATATAGGACTCATATTTTATTTATGAAAATATACGTAGGGTGCGTTATATGTAACTACAAATACTAAAAATATACGTTTTGTTTAAAAATATTTTGAGGATTCATATATAAGCGCGATCGCTCATAATGTCTCTGGCAAAAAAAAATTTGTGGTAAAATCGGGGATTGAAAAATTTGTCAATCTTGAGCAATTTGGTATAGCGCTAGTAGGGTGCGTTATGCGTAACGCACCCTACAAATACCTATCCACGCTCCCCCTATCCCCTATCCCCTATCCCCTATCAACTATCAACTATCAACTATCCACTATCAACTATCCACTATCCATTTTATGAAAATCGCTGATTTAATTACTTGGTTTGAAAAATGGGCAAATCCTGCTTGGTGTGAAAGCTGGGATAATTGCGGGTGGCAAATTGAACCAGGAGTTTTGCAGAAAAATGCACGGGTGTTGGTTTGTTTGACACCTACTTTAGCTGTGATGGAGGAAGCGATCGCCTTTCACGCTAATCTCATTTTTGCCCACCATCCGCTGATTTTTAATCCGCCGAAGTCTTTACGCAGTGGTGAAGCGATCGCTGAAATGGCGCGGTTAGCTTTTACTCACAATATCGGCATTTACAGCGCTCACACTAACTTTGACCAAGTTGATGATGGCACTGCTGATGTTTTAGCTCAAATTTTACAACTTCAAGAAGTCACGCCAATAGTACCCACACAAGCTAATTTAGGATATGGGCGCGTTGGTGTTTTAAATCCATCTCTGAGTTTACAGGATTTACTGGCGACAATTCAAACCCGACTTGCTCCTTTAAAGCTTCTTTTTTCTCCAACTCCTGATTTACAGCAGAGTATTTCGCGAGTTGCTGTTTTAGGGGGTTCGGGAGCAAGTTATATCTCAGCCGTAGTCAAAACTGGTGCTCAAGTTTATCTGACTTCTGACTGTAAGTTCCATCAATTTCAAGAAAGCCGCGATCGCAATCTCATTTTAATTGATGCCGGACATTACGCTACCGAACGCCCCGCGTGCGATCGCCTGGTGCAAAAATTCCAAGCTTTAAACCTCGACTGGGTACAGTTGAGCCAAAAGGATGAAGATTTCCGTCAGTTTTTTCTTTAATTAAATGTAAATATTTGTTAAAGTATCTAATTTTACTTTAACTAGAGTTGATTGAATCTCTAAAATGTATGATTTTAAACTGATATAACTAGTATTATTATTGAAGAAAAAGGCGGAATTTGTATAGTTGAGCTTTCTTTAGAGGTGTAGCAAGAAGTTTGGTTATTTGATACGATGTGATTTAAATCACAGCCAAAGTCTAACTACAATCACTCTTTACTACTGTTTGATATCAACTCGCAGACTAGGGAAATGTTGCAAACTGTATTTAACACATTGCTAACTATGCCCTAATTAAAATGATTCGCGCACTCATTGAATCTGCTTTCCAAACTGGATGTCTTAGTGTTGAATCCGAGGGTCTACTTCATCAAGTTTTGGCTACCAAAAGCTATGATTCAAAGGATTTAGCAGCCTTGGCAGCACTAGATGAAGCAGTTCGCGCCGGTCAAATTAAACGAGAGGCATCCTCCTCAAGTTTATTAATGAAATTTCCCACACAATACAAACGAAGCTGACAGAAGAAGACTTTCTTGAGGGGGGGAGGGGGAAGACAAGGGAGAGGGGGAAGACAAGGGAGAGGGGGAAGACAAGGGAGATATAGAAATTTATTTTTTGTCCTCCTTGTCCTCCTTGTCCTCGTTGTCCTCCTTATCCTCCTTGTCCCCTTGTCTCCTTGTCCTCCTTAATGACTGTCTTGCTTTGTGTCACCGAAAAAGATAAAGACGCAGTAAAGAACTTTTGGGTGTTGTTGTTTAAAACCATTAAGGTGACAGGAGAATGAGTTAAGATCAAATACATAGGGGTAAAGACTTCCCAAAAATGCCAATGATTACAAGTAGGCAACTTAAACAACCGCACTTACCACTTGTTTTGGAGTATTATTTATTACATAATGGTAGAAGTATTCACCAGAAAATACTCACGCTTGTCAGGACAACTCCCGAATTATGTAGAAACGTTGCACAATCTCGTCTCTACTATATAAGTAGCCATTTCTAATGTTACCCCCAAAGAGATTTCGTTGAAGTGGTGGAGTAACCTGTGCTGTATGCGATCCAATCATCAAATATGACGGTTTGGATCAAGATATGCACTTGTTCGCCAACCGTGAAACTAGCTTCTTAAGGGTAGTATATATTGGGATAAAACCCAGATGTTGACAGGTTTAACTACGTCGTTTAAAAAGGCAGAAGCAGTACATGCTACACCGCAAGATTTATCAACTGTGTTGCGACGGGCGGGAGGTATGTGTATTCTTGCGGGACCAGCAACGCTGGATTGAACGCGCCCGCATCCTCGACATAGAGGGAGATTTAGTCACCCTACGCTATGAAACAGAAGAAGAGGACGAAATTTGTTCTTGGGAAGAGATGGTTCGCCTTGAAAGTATTGGCGCTGTAACGCAAAAATTAGCTTCAGTGCCCCGTGGTAATGTCGAACCTCTTATGACTGAAGATTGTCCAGAAGCTGAACGCATCCGCAATCGTTACACAGACTCAAATCCAGAGTAAGTGGGTAGTGGGCATGGGGCATGGGGCATGGGGCATGGGGTATGGGGTATTTCCCCTTTTCCCCTCTTCAAATCCATTGCCCATTGCCCAATGCCCACTAACCACCAACAACTAACTCTCACTTAACCGTTCAAAGGCAGGGCAGTAACCTTCAAGAGTTACCTTAAAGTTATACAGGGGGGAAGCGGGGTTCCAACACCGCTGCCCCCTTTGATGTCTACAGGTACCGCAGCAATCGACATCAGACCAAATAAAGCGATCGCTATTTTGATTGAGTAGTTCTCGTTGCGACAAACCCCGCAATACGAGTTCTTCTCCCTGCCAACGCGCTTCGATTAAGCCAGTATCGCCAAATTGTTGCCACCTAGGGTCAGCGGTAACGGCATCGGGGAGGGTAATTGTGATTACCGTTCCCAATTCTGTTAATTCACCCTCATAATTAGTCTCTGGGGCTGCTGGTTGCAAAAATGTATCGCCAATCGGCAATTCTACTAATGTACCACTAGGGGGCGAATGTACGTGGTAGCGATTTTGCAATTCTTCTAAACTTGTGAGGTCTGCCAAATAGCCTGGGGAACCGTGGACAAAAATGACGTGCTGGGGTCGCAAATTATGAATTAGCTGGGTGGTACCAGGACCATCGCTATGCTGTGCCAAAAGATAAGTTTCGACACTAGTTTGTCCTGGGTATGCTTTATTAAGTTGTATATGAGTTTTTTCTGGTGAGAGAATTACCCAAGAATTCATACCTAGTTGGCAGTATTCATCCAAATCAGTTGTAGAGTCGGTGAGGACAATACAAGGAGTGTTACCAACAGTGTGACGATATTCTGGTTGCAAACGACGCACGCGGGGACGCACTCGTTCATCCCAAAACAACGGTTGATGACGGGCGAAGTTTTGTACTGATGGGGGCAGGTGGGGTAACAATTCTAAGTAAGCATCGCATCCGGTGGCGACAGTACCATCAACCCAAATATCTATGTCGCGTCCGGTGAAATGGTGATGGCTGCGTAACAGCATCAATAATTCTTGACCTAGACCCAATGCTGGTGTAGGTAGTAGTACGGAGGAACGGTCAGCGATCGCCCGATTAATTCGTTCTGCTAGTTGATTTTCTTGATTGCGTCGGTGCGGATGACGCGATGTGCCATAACTGCCTTCAATAATTAGCACATCCAATTCTAATCCGCGCAATTCCTCTAAACGCAAACCTTCTACTAGCCGCGAGTTCGATAAGAAAAAGTCACCTGTATAAAGTAATTTGTAAGAGCGTTCCTGGGTGGTGTAGGTGAGGAGAATCGCCACCGCTCCGGGTAGATGACCTGCGGGGTATAATTCTGCTACTAAACCTTCTTTAAATTCCACAGGCGATCGCAACGGCAACGCTTGACAAAATTGGGGAATTTCCGCTTCAGTTTGATCCTGCCAATTCAGCGGTAGTAACTTGCTTGTCACCTCGCTGGCGTAAATCGGTAATAGAGGAAAAGCCTCATGCAGTGCTAGCAACCCGCTAGCATGATCTGGGTGAGCGTGACTTACCAAAACTAAATCTGCTGGTAAAGGCGAATTGCCTCGCTTTGCCGACTTTTTCAGCCCCTTTACCAGCTCGGAAATATCTTTTAAGCCACAGTCAAGCAGAATGCGGTGCGGTCCCATCCGCACCAATAAACAGACACCTTCATCCTTATGGTGGACACCATAGGGAAAACATTCTAATTCATTCGTCCCCTCGGCTGCATCAATGCGAGAGGATACTGACAGATCCTCACTCATGGTCTTTTCCCCTCAAACCTCATATTTGTTGCACATTTCCCAAAAGCCTAGATTTACGCGGTTTTTGGTCTTGTGACCTTGGGGTAAGTTCCTAAGTGCGTCGCTGCCCGAATGCGGATTATGGAATTGGGGAGGACGCCTCCGAACCCGCGTTGGTTCGGAAAAACGTGGATAATGACAACCCATCAAACTAGGGGCTAAGGGCGTTTGTTAATGTGCCGATCCATTGCCGTGGTAGTTGTCTGAGTCATAAAAGCCATTTTTCGTGCCGAAAAATAAGCACGCAACGGTAAAGATAACTGTTAATCCAACTAATATCAATTTTACATCCATTTGTTTGTCGCCCTCTACTAAAGACGTCTTTATCTTAATAGAGCGATCGGCGCAATTGAGCCGAATCACCAAAATTTTTTACTATGTTTGGGTCGATTGGGCAATAGGTAAGATTACCACAATTAGAACTGATTGTAGAACTTTTCGGTTGACGTGTCTATCTATCTGGGAATAGAGGAATTGGCGATCGCATTTAAAAGTCTTGTAGGGGACTCTTCATGAAGAGTCCCCTACGTATTTTTGCGTCAGTTATATCTATATAAAATTTTACACCCAGTTATTAACATTATTGGTAAAAATAGAACAACCTTACATAGTGTGGTTTACTGATTAATAGTGTAATCAAGTAAACATCACAATATTGGGAGATACAATGTTCGGCTTGGGAATTACTCGTTTGTGTCGTGTGTTGTTGGGTATTGCGATCAGTGCCGTATCGCAGACACTCGCTTTTTGTGTAAATTACGCTAATGCTCAAATTACACCAGATGGCACTCTACCCAATAATTCCAATATCAGATTAGAGGCGAAGACTTTTAACATCACTGGCGGAACCCAAGCTGGAAGCAACTTGTTTCACAGCTTCCAACAATTTTCTGTACCTACTGGTGGCACTGCTTTCTTCAACAATGCTGTTGATATTCAGAACATTATTGGTAGGTTGACATCCTCCCCGGCGCGTAAACGCACGGGGATTCCTGAAATCGCTTTCAGGTTTTTCTCTTTCTTCGAGTTCCCTTACATGAGCGCGTTTCCGCATTGTCCCGCAGAGGGGAATCTCACGCCTAGACTTCAAGTTCGGTGCTAACCACCGTATTTGCCCATTCTTTCAGAGCTAATTTCAAAATATTCAACGCTGCATTTTCAATTAAAGTCAGCGACTTCCTCGCGGAAGCCGCTGCTCTCCAAAACGGAACGTGATACTTTCGTATCATTCCGCTCCGAGCGTGAAATGGTGCTTGTCACACAT